>Ga0208741_10000011_pt1 | contig 157306 bp, 176 predicted proteins | sample CryBogCBE03Jun09_FD_184576 | JGI IMG/M metagenome (GOLD analysis project Ga0208741, IMG submission 184576) | Freshwater microbial communities from Crystal Bog, Wisconsin, USA - CBE03Jun09 (SPAdes) | ecosystem: Environmental > Aquatic > Freshwater > Lake | place: Crystal Bog, Wisconsin, USA...
GTGCAATATCGTCTTCAGTTGATTCAGTATCGTCTTCAGTTGATTCAGTATCATCTTCAGTTGATTCAGTATCATCTTCAGTTGATTCAGTATCATCTTCAGTTGATTCAGTATCATCTTCAGAAAATTCTTCATCTGAATCAACAGTATAATCTTCTGTAGAAAGAAATTCTACAGTATCTTCAAGTTCAGCAAGGCGCTTTAGAATTGTATTGAGAGTATCGTCGATGCTTGGCATAGAAATCTCCTCTAAATGACATAATATAAATCACTATCACTCAAATATATTTAGAATTTTAATGTTACAATTGTGTGAAAAAACAATCAATTATTAAAAATAATTTTAATAATTTACAAATTCTTTAAACCCTAAAAATTGTTCTTTTTGTATAACAGTTTTTATTTCTTCATCATTTTTAGGAACAATTTTAGAAAAATGTTTTATTTTTCCATCATATAATTTATGAAGTGAAGAGTTATCAAGAACATCGACATGGATCATTTCACGAGATACTTTTATATCCATTTTGGTCTGAATTGGTCTTATTATAATTAATTCGTCTGATGGTACATATGCTGATTGAAAAATTGTACGCATCTGTCTTGGTTTATTTTCAATTCTAAACACATTATATTGAAAATCGTCAGTCATTTTGCTGGCCAATCCTTCAAGCATTTCTTTAGCATCTTTAGCATTTTTTGTTGTTTTTAATGCTTGTTCCATACGCATTTCACTAGATTTTCTCCAAATATCTTGTTGTTTTTTAACACCACTTTGAAATCCAGCCCATGGCAATTCGATACCATGATTTGTACGGGAAATAACTTCCGACTTTGGAATTTCTTTTATAATACTATGATATTCGCCTTTACCTTGATCCATTTTAGCAGCCTCTACGAGAACTAACTTTTCTGGTGTACAGCAAAAAATAAACCCTGTCATTTTTTGTTTTACTAAAAATTCTGCAGCTTCTTTTGGATCGGTCATATGTAATGCTTTTTCTATATCATCGCCATCTTTTGCATTTGATTCACCAAGAAGGGTAGGGGTTAAGCTTGTTGTGATAATGACAAGACCTTTATAGTTCATACCTTCTCTGTATTTTGTTTCAAAATCATACATGAAAAATATTTCGCCAACTTTTTTGGTTTTATAGTCTTTAAAGGAAACTTCGGAAACGTAATCTTGATCACGATTTTTAGCAATGACCCATCCTTTTCCTTTAAAATATTTGGCGACAGCTGTACACATCTATGATATCCTTGTTATGGCTATAAGATATTTATATAAATATGTATATCATGTGAGAATGAAGGAAAATAATATGAATACTATAAAAAGTGCTGTGTTTGATTTAGAAGGTGATGACCTCGATCTTATAAATGATATTAATAGAAAATATGTCAGCACTGGTCTTACATATGGATGGAAAGCAAATAATAATAGATCATATGATCAGGGCCACTGGAATAAATTAATTGTACCAAATAGTACTCGTTTTCCATGTGATCATAATCAAACATCATATTTAAATAATCATCCAGAAATTAAAAATATATGGGGAATTTTACAGGCAACTGTTGGTTCTAGAGGATTTTATAGAACATATATTAATGGTTATACTTATGGAACTGAAGGGTATGCTCATCAAGATGATGTTTGGATAAAAGAAAAATATGGATCAACTGCTCTTTCTGAAACAGCAGTAATCTATCTTAATAATAAATGGCATATAGATTGGGGTGGTGAAACAGTTATATATAGTGATATGAAAATTGATAATGCTGATAATGAAATTGTTGTTTCTGTTCTCCCAAAAATGGGAAGAATATTTATATTTGAATCTACAGCATTACATGCAGCCAGACCACTTTCAAGATCATGTCCTGACTTAAGAAGTGTTCTTGTTATTAAAACAATTGATCCTTCTGTTGTTTCTCCATTAGTTAATTTTATTTCTGACTTAACGTTCAAAGTCAAACATAGTGGAAAATCGTTTTTTGAACATCTTTTTGGAACTATGTTAAATATAGAACATAAAAATAGAAACGTTTCGGATGATGTTCTTTTGGCTGGATTGTATCATTCTGTATATGGAACAGAGTACTTCAATTATAATAATCCAGAGATAACCAGAGAAATAATTCAAAAGATGCTTGGCGAATATTCTGAATATCTTGTATATGAATTTTGTAATATGAAGTACAGAGTGAATACTTTGATGACTAATTCTAATGATTATTATCCTAAAGCCTTAAAAGATTTAATCATGATTGAAATTGCTAATCTTGAAGATCAAAATTCTAACTTTGTTTTTGACACACAGATAAAAGAACTAAGAAAAAAACTTAGTACAATTATTATTTAAATAGGTTTTTGCTATGATACTTGATTGCTTTATGTTCACCAATGAATATGATATTCTTGAAGGTAGATTAGAATATCTATATCCAAAAGTTGATAAATTTATCATTATTGAGTCTGATATTACTCATAATGGAACAAAAAAACGTTTAAATTTTCTTGATAATATTAAGCGTTATACAAAATATATGAGTAAAATATTTTATTATCCTGTTCATATTAATCCAGATCACTATGATTTTACATTAAAACCTGATGATCCGGCTAGTAGAGATACAGGATATTGGAAAGTTGAAAATTTTCAAAGAAATTATATACAAAATGCCTTGAATTTTTTTGATGATGATGATATAGTTATGATTAGTGATGTCGATGAAATTCCATTAAAGAGTGCTATTGATATTGCTTTAGTTCATCTTGCTCCCGATAATCCTTTTATTGGATTTAAACAAGGAATGTTTTTTTATAATTTCAATCAAGTACAACAAACTCCATGTTATGGAACCGTTCTTTGTAAAAATTACACAGTGAAAGATGTTTCACCTCAGTGGATAAGAGAACATAGATGGGATCATCAAATTCCATTTGTAGAATTTGGTGGTTATCATTTAAGTTTTTGGGCAACACCAGAAAAAATTCAACAAAAAATAATTATTGCTCCTCATCAAGAATTTAATAATGAAAAAATTAGAGATTTGGACAATATTCGTCATAATATGATTATGGGGAAAGATATATATGAGAGAAAAGGTAAAGTACTTTTACCTGTAGATAGAAATACAATTGATCCAGAAGTATTGACTATCTTTGAAAAGTATGAGATAATAATTTAGAATTAAATGCGTTTGTGACGGAATTGGTATACGTATCAGTCTTAGAAACTGAGTTTTGGGGGTTCGAGTCCCTTCAAGCGCACCAAAAAATTAAGGAAAAAAATGTCATATAATGATGAGTATAGAAGAACAAAAATGTTTAATAAAGCTGAATCTGCTTTTGAAGTAGCTAAGGTTATTATTATTCTTTTTTGGATGCCTGTTATTGCATTGACAATTCTTGCTTTTGTATTGGATTGGCTCTCTTAGTTAAATGGTATAACAGTTGATTAGTAATCATCTATTGGCAGTTCGATTCTGTCAGAGAGCACCAAAAAATATTTGACATAATTTTTTGATTGTGTTATAGATAAGATAATGAGTAGGCTGCAGAGACGGTGGACTGCACTAGACTGTAAATCTAGCCTCTAAGAGCGTTGTGGGTTCGAATCCTACCCTACTCACCATTTTTAAAAGGTTGTTATGAAAAAAATTGCTTTATTTCAAAATCATCCTGAGTGTTCTAAACAATGCTGTAATGGTATTACTAAATCATTATCTTATAATTATGAAATAAAGTTATTTACTGTTGATGATGATCTAGACGAGGTGTTAAATGACGTTGTTGCAGTATGCTTCCCCGGTGGTATTGGTGATAGTGACAGCTATCACGATTTCTTTACACGTACTAAAGCTAACAAAATCGCAGCGTTTCTTGCTAGAGGTGGTAGGTATATCGGCATTTGCATGGGTGCTTATTGGGCTGGCTCTAGATATTTTGACATACTTGACAACGTAGACGCAGTACAATATATTAAACAACCAACTGCTATTGTTAAAAGATCATATGGTACTGTAGCATTTGTGTTTTGGGATGATCTTCCCTATCATATGTTCTTTTATGATGGGTGTACATATGTTGGTGATGGTAAGTATAAAACTGTTGCTAAATATGCAGACGGGTTGCCAATGGCAATCATTCAAGGTAATATAGGATTGATTGGTTGTCATCCAGAAAGTGAAGAGTTTTGGTATGATAAGCCTTATCAGTATATACATAAATACTGGCATGATGGTGAACATCACCGACTGTTGTTAGAATTTGTAGATAGGCTTATCGGAGATGAATGATATGGCTAAAACAATTGTTAAGAATAAAACTACTAAAGTTGTTAAAAATAAATCTGGTTCGACTACTACTTACAGTAAATCATCTAGTGGTTGGAAAGCTTCTGGGTTTTCTCATAGTCGTGGAAGTAAAAAGAAAGTTTAATATTTTGGAGCATTCGTCTATCGGTTAGGATACAGGATTTTCATTCCTTTGAGAGCGGTTCGACTCCGCTATGCTCTACCAAAAAATAAGGTCCGTTGGCGCAGCGGTAGCGCAGTCCCTTTACACGGGAAAGGTCGGCAGTTCAATCCTGTCACGGACTACCATATATAAAATATGATACTGTGAGGTGTAAAATGTCATTTAATAATAAGTATATTGAAAATTATATTAATAATGGATTTGATGATGTTGAAGGATGGTGTCATCCTAGAGTAGCAGAGTTTGTAGATTTTCTTGATAGTCTATCTCTTAATAAAATTGGTGGTGCATGTGAAATTGGCATTCATCATGGCAAACTATTTCTTCTCCTCAATCAAACAATTGAAGAACAATATAAGTCATATGCAGTAGATGTATTTGATTTTCAACATTTAAATATTGATCAGTCTGGTCAAGGCAAGAAAGATATTTTTGCTCAGAATATCATAAGCTATGATCGACATAGAGGAAACAATATTGTTCTTCTTGAAGAAGATTCTACTGATCCTAAAGATGTTATGCGTAAGAATATTCCTTCTGGTTCACTTAGGTTTATGTCTGTTGATGGTGGTCATAGCGTTGAACACACAATCAATGATTTGAAGATTGCCAGCGAACTTATTCATAATGAAGGTATTGTTATTATTGATGATATTACTAATCACTGGTGGATGAGTGTTGTTGAAGGTGTTTGTAAGTATATGCTTACATATCCAACACTCATCCCATTTGCTGTTGGCAATAATAAAATGTATTTTGCTAAATTGAGCTGGCATGGTTATTATTATAATCAAGTTAATAATAGTAGATTTGGAACTAAAGAAACTAAATTCTTTGGTCATGGGTTAATTAGTCTATAAGCGAGGAAAAATGATCAGTATAATTGTTCCTACAATGTGGCGGTATAAGCCATTCTATACATTTTTATCCGATATGTTATCTAGTCCATATGTCGGAGAAATTTTTATTATCGATAACAATCCATCTGAAAGACCAAAAATTGAAGTTCTTAATCATCCTAATATCACTATTCGTACTTTTGGTAAAAACATTTACGTAAATCCTGCATGGAATTTTGCAGTACCACAAGTAAAGTATGATAAAATTTGTTTGTATGGTGATGATCTTATCTTTGATCTTAAGTTATTTCACAGAATTTATCCACACATTTCTCCAGAACGTGGAGTTTATGGTATAAGTCCCGGTGTGAAAGATACGCCACAAATACCAATTACTACTGGAGAAATTAGTATTATTCATAGCCCGATGCCTTATCATTTTCGTCAGCATCTTGGTTTTGGAATGCTTATGTTTCTTCATAGGAACAATTGGATTCCTGTTATTGATGGTTTAGATATTTGTTGGGGTGATAATTTTGTTTATGATACTCAATATTATATGATGAATCAAAATTATCTTATCACAAATCTTCTTCATCATACACCTTATGCAACAACAACTTCTACTATCCCAGAAGCTATTGATATGATGAATGCAGAAGGAATTGTATATAATAGGGATATGCCAGCTATAATAAATAAACTCATAAGTGACAACTCTTATCGTACAGGATTTTTATGATGCGTGATTTAATTATTGGTGGATGTTGTGGATATACATTTGATAAAGTAAAAGGTTGGATAAATTCAATTAACATGAGTGGATTTGAAGGCGACAAAGTTTTGGTTGTCTTCAATAGTGGAAATAAAACTGCTGATCATGAATTTATGAAGCAAGTAGTCGATACAGGGTTTGATGTTTTTAATGCTGAGTTATCAAATAATGTTAATAGCGGCTCAATACATGTACAAAGATTTCTTGCTATCTCTGATTATATTAGAAACTATCCTGCTCGTTATGTTATTACAACAGATGTTCGTGATGTTGTTTTTCAATATAACCCTGTGAAATGGTTAGAAAAAAATCTTGGTGATAAAAAAATTGTTGTTGCTTCTGAGTGTCTAAAGTATATGGATGAAGGTTGGGGAAACAATAATCTCCTTGAAACATTTGGACCATATGTTCATAATATATTGAAAACAAACACAATATATAATGTTGGTGTCCTTGCTGGAGAAGGTGAATATATTAGGGATTTATGTTTTAATATTGCATTGCATTCTTCTGGTAAACCCATTAAGATATGTGATCAAGCTGTTTTCAATCAACTCATTGATAATAAGATATATGAAGATTCTACTTTCTTTTCACAGATGAAAGATGGGTGGGCTGCTAATCTTGGTACAGTTGCTGATGAACGTAAGATTACCATGTTTAGACCAAATCTTCTTGAAGGTGAACCAAAGTTTGATGGAAGTTATGTTTATAATGAATTTGGAGAAACTATGTGTATTGTTCATCAATACATTAGATCAGTAAATCTTGGAAATGGTGTTGTTCAAGATTATGGTCAGTGGAAAGAATATATTGAAAAAATGTATGGAGTCATTTAATATGGAAAAGAAAGCATTAATTATTACGCCTACAGGAACTGACATGTTTTTTGATGATGCCTATGATAGGGATAATCATTGGAGATATACGAAATCTCAAAGGACGTATGATACATGTGTTGTTGTATTTAATGATTATCAACCAGAAGTAGGAACTTATGATTTTATTATTCGTCGTAAGGGGCTAAAGTGGAATCTTATGGAAGAAGTTTCTAATATAATTAATTTAGAAAATTATGATTATATTGGTTGTTTTGATGATGATTATGCTACTGATATTCAATCAGTAAATGAATCTCTTGCTATTGCAAGACATTATGATTTTAGACTATTTCATCAAGCCGCTATTTCATATAATACATATGAATGTATGAGACATAATCCAGAATATATTTTTACTGAAACAGATTTTATTGAATCTGGTTGTCCTTTTTTTAGAAATGATATTTTTAAGAAAGTAACTGATTTTCTTCATGATTATAAGTATGAAAAATCATGTTGGGGTATTGATAGAGTTATGTGCCAGTTTCTTCAAACTACAGCACATGTCATTCATACAAATACTGTAAAACATATGCGTCCAGAAGAAAGTTCTTATGATAAAGCTGATGGGTTCAAGGCATTAGAGTATGTAACTGATGTATTGTATCCAAAGTATATGAAGGAAAAGTTTGATATTGATTGTAATTATATCAATTCTCAAAAGGTTCTGAGAGCATGGAAAATTGTTGACAACGATTAATAACTGTGATAAGTTGTTTAAATAATCAAATTTGATATGGAGAAAAAATGACAAAACGTGTTCTTATTACTGGTGGTGCTGGATTTATCGGTCATCATATTATTGATCTTTTCCTTAAGAAGACTGATTGGGAAATTGTTACTTTGGATCGTCTAGATTACTCTGGCAATCTGAATCGGTTACATAATGTTGTATCTCAATATGATCCTGAAACTCGTAAGAGAGTTAAGATTGTATGGCATGATCTTAAGGCAGAAATTACGGAAATTAATAATAATTTTATTGGTGATGTTAATGTAATTTTGCATCTTGCTGCTAGTAGTCATGTTGACCGTTCTATTACACATCCTATGGAATTTGTTATGGATAATACTGTCGGCACAGTTAATATTCTTAACTTTGCTAGAACACTAAAGAATCTGGAACGTTTCATTTATTTTAGTACAGATGAGATTTTTGGTGTTGCTCCTCCCGGCGTTTCGTATAGAGAACGTGATAGATACAATTCAACAAATCCTTATTCTGCTTCTAAGGCAGCTGCAGAAGAATTTTGTGTTGCTTATGAAAACACATATAATCTTCCTATCTTTATCACTCATACAATGAATGTTTTTGGTGAACGTCAGCATCCAGAAAAGTTTATTCCTATGTGTATTCGTAAGATTCGTAATGGTGAGACTCTTACTATTCATTCAGATTCTTCTAAGACTATTCCCGGTTCTCGTTATTATATTCATGCTAAGGATGTTGCAGAAGCAATGTATTTCCTTCTGCATTTGAATGAGCAACAGAAAACTTTGATTAATATTCCAGATTATGGAAATGCAAAGTGCCCCAAGTTTAATGTCGTTGGTAAGGAAGAAATTGATAATCTTCAGCTTGCAACATATATTGCGGATGCACAAGGTAAGAAATTCAATCATGAAATGGTCGATTTTCATACATCACGCCCCGGTCATGATCTTCGTTATGCATTGGATGGTGATTTTATGCGTATGCTTGGTTGGGAACCTCGTCTAACTCTAAAGGAACGCATTCAAGAAGTTGTTGATTGGTCTCTTGCTAATAAAGAATGGATTGAACTATGAGTACACTCAGAGAAATATTTTATACCATTCCAAAGATATCTGATAAGTGGGATAGGTATTTTGATGTCTATGATCGCCACTTCGAAAAGTTTAAAGGAAAAAATATCACATTTATTGAAGTTGGCGTACAAAATGGCGGATCACTTGAAATGTGGTCTCGTTATTTTGGTCCAGAAAGTAAGATATATGGTATTGGTGTTGATCCTAAATGTTCTGATCTAGTATATGATAATCCAAACGTAAAGATTATTATTGGTGATCAAGCATCAGAAGAATTTTGGGATAAGACACTTTTAGAAATTGGTCCTGTTGATATTATGGTTGAAGATGGTGGCCATCATATGAAACAGCAAATTGTAACTTTTGAAAAAGTTTTTCCTATAATAAATTCTAATGGCGTTTATATTTGTGAAGATACTCATACTAGCTATTGGGATGATTATTCTGGTGGATATAAGAACATGGCATCTTTTATTGAATATAGTAAGAATTTTGTAGATGTTCTTCATTACGAATTTATGCGTAATGGACATGGGCAAATAAAAGATAAGGCAAATCTTTCAAAAGGATTGTCTTCTATTTCTTACTATGATAGTATGGTCGTATTCGAAAAAACACCTCTTGTCGAAATGAAATGTGTATTTAGCAAATAATAAGGAAATATAATATGGAAAATTGCACAGAACTTACTTCATGTGTTGCTTGTGGATCGCACAATTTAAAATTGACTCTCGATCTTAATACTCAACCCCTTGCTAATTCTTATAAGTTGAATAAGGATGATGTTCAAGAAGAATATCCTCTTGCTATTAATCGTTGTACCGATTGCTATCATATTCAGTTAACTCATTCTGTTGATCCTCATCTTATGTTTGATGATTATCTTTATGTTAGTGGTACTTCTACTACAATGCATAGTCATTGTGATCATTTTGCTCAATATGCATCGACCACTCATTCAAATTATACCGATTCACAGGGCCAACCTAAGAAGGTATTTGATATTGGGTGTAATGATGGGACGCAGTTAGATTATTTTAAGAAATTGGGGCATACAACTTTTGGTGTTGACCCTGCTCAAAATCTTTTTTCACTCACTTATAAGAATCATGAAGTATGGTGTGATTATTTTAATAATAATTTTATCAAGGAAGAACTTGTCGATAGAGTAGGCAATTCTTTAACTTTTGATATCATTTCTGCCCAGAATGTTTTTGCACATGGTCCTGATCCTCTAGGATTTTTACAAACTGCAAAGAAAATTATGAATGATGATACTCTTTTGTTTATTCAAACTTCACAGGCATTTATGATTCGTAATAACGAATTTGATACTATCTATCACGAGCATATTTCATTTTTTAATGTAAAGTCTATGAATGAATTGTGTAAAAGGGCTGGTCTTACTCTTGTTGATGTTCAATATATGCCTATTCATGGTACTAGCTTTGTATTTGTTATTTCAAAAAATCCTGTCATTCGTTTTCCTTTCATGGAAACCAAGATTGAGCAGCTGATTGGTATTGAGGAAAAAGCTGGTGTATATGATGAAGGAACATATGAGAGATATGCAAAACGAGCCAATGAAATCGTAAAGCAACTTAAGTATGAAACTGATTTTGTTCGTCAAAATATGATTGGTTGGAATGTTGTTGGATATGGCGCTGCAGCAAAGGGAATGACTCTTCTTAATTATTCTAAAATTAATCTTGATTTTATTGTTGATGATAATCCTCTTAAGCAAGGTCGATTTACACCCGGCACTTCTATTCCGATTGTATCTGCAGATCATATCGATAAGCTTGGTACAACTATGTTTGTTCCACTTGCATGGAATTTCTTTGATGAAATTCGTAAGAAGATCAAGGAACGTAGGAATGAAGAAGACCACAGATATGATAAGTTTATTACTTATTTCCCCCGTGTGGAGATCAAAGAGTGAAAAAATATGCCTATTATCATATGTATTTGACAGAAGATAATGGTGCATGGTCATCTTATTTACTAGAAAATTATAAGAGAATGGAAGACAATGGTTTATTAGATGTATTAGAAAAAATATATCTAATAGCCATTGGCAAAGAAAAAAACTTAACGATGGCTGATAATTTATCAGCCGCTCTTTCTAATAAGTATGTTTTTATTCCTTATAAAAATACATTTAATAGTGATAGTGATTTGAATCTATTAAATAATGATCGTATGCATGTTCCACAAGTTAGTGAAAATGTAACCATGAAATTGATTTATGATCATGCCTGTATAGAAGATGCATATTTTATGTACAATCATTCAAAAGGAATTACATCTTTTGAAAGACATTTATCAAAAGAAAAATATCAAGAATTTATTAATTATTATTATTGGAAAGAATATATTTCTTGGGGAGTAATTGATAATTGGAAATTGTGCAATACTATGTTGGATAACGATTTTCATACAGCTGGAACAAATTATTATGATGTTCCTCATAAGCATTATAGTGGAAATACTTGGTGGGCAACATCAAGATATATAAGAGCGTTGCCTGATCCTACAACTAATGAATGGTGGGAAGATATACAAAGAACCACCACCGATATTTGGTTGAAAAATTGTTCTATAAGATATAAAGATGAACAATGGTTGTGTTGTCACCCAGATGTAAAAATATTTAATCTTTTAAATATTGAACCTATATTAGGGAAAAAAGATTTGGCTTATGCTAGAGCAATTAAAAAACTTTACGCATAAATAGAGGGCTAATTAATATTATAATTACAATGGAGAATATTATGAATAGACTATTACTTTCTACTTTCTTTGTCTTGACTTTGGCATTTGGTGTATATGCTGCGGATCAGACACCACCTAAGCCTATAGCTACTTGTGCTGCACAGATTCCATATGGTCAACCATCTGTTAAGGCTGGTGATACTCTTGTTTGTCGGTCAGCATATTTGCTTTCATTCAATCCACATACTAAGACTCCTGATTGGGTTTCTTGGACATTGACGCCAGAACATGCTATTGGTTGTGTTCCTCGTGTCAATGCTTTTGCTGCAGATCAGTCTCTTGCAGCCGCATCTCCAAAGCCTGATGATTATGCTGGTTCTGGTTATGATCAGGGACACCTTGCCAATAATGCCGACATGTCATGGGACGAAGGTATTGCCAAGGAATCATTCCTTATGTCTAATATGAGCCCACAACTTCCTTCCGTAAACCGTGGTACTTGGAAGAATCTTGAATCAGCTGAACGTGCATGGGTCTATACAACTCAACATGCACATACAATGTATGCTGGTGATATTGGTGGAACAAAGACTATTGGCGCTGATAAGGTTGTAGTTCCTGATTTTCTTTTCAAGATCGTGATTGATGATGTTACTAAGAAATCTTATGCTTTCTTGTTTCCCCACAAGGATGGTTTGTCAGCTGATTTTGCCCCTTATCAGGTAACAGTTGCTGATATTGAGAAGGCTACTGGTGAAACATTTCCAGTTCCTGACTCTAAAACTGTAAAAAATCCTCTTATTCCTGTTGATCTTAAGACAATTGCAGTAGATAAGAAGAATCAGTGTAAATCATAATAAGAACAAAACTTATTATAGGTTAATAAAAACAGTTGACACATATTACAAACCGTAGTAATATGTGTCAATAATTTTGAGGTGTCGTCTAATGGTAGGACGCAGGATTTTGATTCCTGCTATCGTGGTTCGAGTCCATGCACCTCAACCAATTTTTAAATTACTAAATATACTTACACCCTATGTGTTCATACTGCAGCAAGTTCTCATTTATAGCTGCATATGAGAGGAGAATAAAATGAAAATATTAACACCGTCAGTGTTTGCTTTATTGAGTATTTTTACATTTGGAACATTAATTCCAAGTGAAGTAAACGCTGAACCTTTATCAGATGCTTCGCCTATTCATAAAAAGCATGTGAAAAAGAAAAGAGTGATACATAGAAAAAAATATAAAAAGCATATTGATAGACAGCCATCTGTAGCCGAATTGAAGACACAATGTTATACTAATTACAGTATGACAAATGAAATTTCTCCGGCAGCTTTTTTTGCATGTGATAATATTGGGATTCCATCTTCTACATTTGAACCCCGTGTAAAAAAAACAGAACATAGTATTTTTGGTAGTTTGACAAACCCAAAAATTATTGATGAGGCTTCTAAACTTGCAGGATTAGATGCTCGTAGCCATAGAGAAGAAATTAAAACTTATCTAAAATTGGGAAATTCTAATCAAACACCAGTCGATCCTTTAAGAACTCCATGGTGTGCAGCATTTGCAAATGCAGTACTTCGTCGTACTGGTTATGAAGGTACTGATAGCTTGATGGCTAGAAGTTTTCTTAGTTGGGGAATCAAAACAAAAAATCCTAAAGAAGGAGATATTGTTGTTTTGAGGCGTGGCAAAGGAAAAGTTCTAGGGCATGTAGGTTTTTTTGATGGATATGAGTGGGATGGAAATCAATTGTATGTAAAAGTGCTTGGTGGAAATCAGGGGAAATCAGTTAATGTAGCTTATTTTCCAGTTAATTATGTTTTAGCTTATAGAAGACCTGTTTAAATCAACCGAATACATAGGGTGTATTCTTTTTTACATATGGAGAAATAAAATGATTGTTGAACCTTGGGGCTGGCATTTGCTTTTGGATTGTTCTGGTGGTAAGAATGAACTTATCACATCAGAAGAAAATGTATATAATTTTGTAAAAGAATTAGTTGTTGCTATTGATATGGTTGCATATGGTGAACCAATCATTAGTCGGTTTGCAACACATGATGCTGATAAAGCTGGTATCAGTTTTGTCCAAATGATCGAAACCTCACATATTGCTGGTCATTTTTGTGAAAACAATGGTGATTTTTATATGGATGTTTTTTCTTGTAAAGATTTCGAAGATGATGTAGTGTTTGAAGTTGTGCAAAAGTATTTTGAACCTACAAAGATTCGCCCTCATTTTGTTACGAGAGACGCTTAATAATTTAAAAAATAAAAGGTGACATATGAAAATTGAACATGCATATATTCTTTACATTAATGAACCCAATTCAATAAAGTATATGGAAGAGTGTAAAAAATCTTGTGAAGAGCATGGGATTCCTGTGACACCTTTTCTTGGATTGAAACTTCCCACTTCTGTTGCAGAAATTAAGCAGAAGTGGGGATTTCGTGTCAATCCTATCGTAGAAGAGAGACAAAATGAAGATGTTTTTAATATTTGGTTTAAAGAACAATGTTGCCTGACTGGCCATCTTGCTATATGGAATAAGATCGCCACAGAACACACTAATGCTGTAGCAGTATTTGAACATGATGCTTTGGTAAAGAAGAATTTTCTTGATGTAGATGTGCAAGATCGTGAATATGTTTTCTTGGGTTATCGGTTTGATAATCGTGATGATTATGAATGTATTGATGAACCTTTTGCTAAAGTTGATATAGAAAAGTTCGAAGGAACACATGCATATGCATTGACACCTTGGACTGCATCTGCTTGTCTACAAGCACTTGACAAGATGCCCGTTCTTCCTCTTGGTGTCTCTATTGATCATATGATGGGTGTAACAAATGCATTTAAGATTGATCTTAGAGTTGTTGATCCCAGTCCTTGCATTGCTGCAATTGAAGAAAAAAAGTCATACACACAACCGAATGAAAAAACTGCAAGATATAATATGATCCCTCAAGAAAAAACTTTGATGGGAATTAAAAATCATGATAAGTATAAGATTGATTATAAAAATAATTGGATTGTTTTCTGATGGAAAAAATAGAATTGGATATTAAACAAGTAGAAATAAATTGGTTAATAGACAATTTAGAACGTATTAAATTAGTTTTAGAAGCAAATTATTATACAGATAAAGATAAGTTGATAGCTATTGCTTGGTTGGCAAAACAAGCTTTGAAAACAAAAAAGGAAGATTGATATGCGTGTATATATGGGGCCATATAAAAATGCATTTTCGGTATACCGTCTTGAAAGATGGTGGCTTGAAAGACAATATGGTGAAAAATTTTATGATGTAGAAGAAAAAAATTACACAAAGGTTGATAATTTTGTTATAAATTTTTGTAATATGATACAATTGATTCTTAACAATACTATTAACAAATTTTCTAAAGAACGTAAAATTAAAATTAAGATTCATGACTATGATATTTGGTCAATGGATAACACACTTGCTTTAATTATACATCCTATGCTTTTGAAACTCAAAGAACAGAAGCATGGCAGTCCTTTTGTAGATGCAGAAGATGTTCCTGAAGACTTGCGTCCTGATCCGAATCGTGATAAGATGTATGAGAATAAGGAAATACAATATTGGGAAATTGATAATACCATTGAAAAACGTTGGGATTGGGTTCTTGATGAAATAATCTTTGCTTTTTCGTGTGAGCTTGATGATGAATGGGAAAATCAATTTTATTCTGGAGAAGCCGATCATATTTTTGTAAAAAATGAAGAAACTGGCTTGACAGAAATGAAATATGGTCCTAAACATACTTTTGAAGTTGATAAAGACGCTATGGAAAAAGAATGGGATCGTCGCAAAAATGGTCTTAGATTGTTTGGCAAGTACTATCATGGACTCTGGGACTAAACACAAGGAGTAAATTCTACGAACTTTAACTATTCAGTAGAAATTTCGAAGAAGTCAGCGTTCGTAGATGAACTCAATAATCGGTTGAAGATATATAAGAATACTGATGATAATGAAATCATCATTCGATATTTGGAAAAACGCATTAAAGAGATAAATGAAGAAGAAAATAAAATGCTTTTTCCAAATTAAGTATTGCATCTTCAATAAAGTTGATGTAATATATGAAAAGTGGGGGCGGGTGTTGGACACAAGAGAGATTTATAAACTCTTTAGCAGTAGATGACTGTTCTGGACTAGGATCGAAACCTAGCGTCCCTACCATTTAATAACACAAGGAGAAAAAAATGTTCAAGTCTATTATTACTTTCGCTGCTATTGTTGCCTCAACTGCAGCACTTGCTACTGATCTACCTTCAAAGATGACTCCATCTGTTCCTACTCCTGTAGCTTCAGTTAGTATTCCTTTCTTTATTGGTGTCCGTGGCGGTGAACTTTATAAATCAGGGGTCAACAACTGGACAGTTGGTGGCAATGCTGGATATGAAGTAAATAAGTTTTTTCGTTTTGAAGCCGATTATGATCGTTTCAATAACAAGACTAAGACTGCTAAGGCAGATGTTATGAGTGTCAATGCAATTGGTCAGATTCCTCTTGGCTTTATGAACATTACACCTTATGCTCTTGCTGGTGTTGGTTATGCATGGAATACTGTAAAGAACCAAGATGTTTATGCTGTAGGCGGCGGGGTTCGTTATGGTGTAACCAACAACATTGAGCTTGATGGGCGTTATCGTCATATCGCCAATTTTAAGAATGAAAAGAACACTATCAATAATGTTGTTACTATTGGTGTGAACTACAAGTTCTAATCTTGACAATTATAACTGTGGGTGATAATATTTGCCCACAGTTAGTTTTCTTTCGGTCTCTTAACTCAGCTGGATAGAGTGACGGATTTCTACTCCGTATGTCAAAGGTTCGAATCCTTTAGAGACCACCAATAATGGGCGCATGGGGAAATTGGTAAACCCATCTGACTTAAAATCAGACGCTTCGGCTTGACGGTTCGAGTCCGTCTGCGCCCACCATTTTTTTAAAAGGATTATATTATGACAAAGTTTATCAAACTTACAAATATTCGTGCAGATATTCGTGGTTCATATCTTTATTTCAATCCAGATCACATTACATGTGTGTATGATTTGAACACTGAAGACGGTGAAAAAACTTTTATCTATGGGGGTAATCCTTCTCAGACATGGGAAGTTGAAGAAACTGCAAGACAAATTAATGATTTGATCAATGGTGGTAAGCAAATTAATAATATTATTGATGGTGAATAATATGAATGATACAAAGATTATTGCTATTACTGAACCTAAAATTTGGACAGATTCACCGGGTGAACCGCAAAAACTTACAGTAGATGAGTTTATTGCTTATGTTGCTCGTGTGTCAAATCCAAGCAATCAAAATAACACTTTGACTGCATCGAAATTGCTCAAATATCTTGCAAAGCATAAGCATTGGTCTCCTTTTGAGATGGTCAATGTAGTTATGGAAATTAATACGACTCGTGATATTGCTCGTCAAATTCTTCGTCATCGTTCATTTTCTTTTCAAGAATTTTCTCAACGTTATGCTGATCCCACCAAGGATTTAGGGTTCGTTACTCGTGAAGCTCGTATTCAGGATGAGAAGAATCGTCAAAATTCTATTGAATATGATAATCCTGAACTACAAACTGCATGGCGTAAAAAGCAAGAAGAAGTTATTGCTAATTCTCAAGAAGCATATAATTGGGCCATTCGTAGAGGTATTGCTAAGGAACAAGCTCGTTCTGTTCTTCCAGAAGGTCTTACTGTTTCTCGTCTGTATATGAATGGCAGTCTCCGCAGTTGGATCACCTACATTGCTATCAGAGAAAAGGTTGAGACACAAAAAGAACATCGTGAAATAGCAAAGAACTGTAAATCAGAGATTCTTCAATATTTTCCTAGTTTGTCGTGTCTTAGTGATGAAAATGATGAATGGGTTGTATAAATACATACTAGTATTCATTACTAGGAGTATATTATATGGGAAGACCTTCAAAACACAAAGTAGGAAATTTTTGGGGTAAACTAGAAGTTCTTGATATATTGCCAAACAACGTTTCTGGTCAGCATGTATCTCTAAGATGTTTTTGTCATTATTGTAACAACGAAACCATTGTGAATGGGGGGTTGATACATAAGTTTCAGAGTTGTGGATGTCAAAAACACAACTCTGAAACTTGGAAAAGTAAGGGTGGTCCTAAAACGAAACCTTGGCAACTTGAAGAAGGTATCGCTGCCAGAAACAATCTTGAGTATCAATACAAAAGGGGCGCACAAAAACGAAACCTTGATTATGATCTTACAACCAAAGAGTTTGTAGATATAGTTACAGGATCGTGTTTTTACTGCGGTGATGCTCTGACAAATGTTCAGAAAGGACAAGGTAAGACGAGTGGTAATTTTTCCTTTACAGGAATAGACAGAGTAGATTCCTCAAAAGGTTATACAGTTGAAAATAGCGTACCATGTTGTTGGATGTGTAACAACATGAAGGGAACAACAGATAAAGAATCGTTTGTCAGACACATCAAAAAGATGTATAATTATTTTAATGGAGAAAAATGATGGCTAATGGAACACAGAAGGAACATCGTGAAGTTGCTATTGATGCTTGGAATCAGATTACAGAGCAGTTTCCATCGCTTAAGGATGCACTTGACCTATGATTAAAATCTATGTCGTTATGAATTATAATTATCCAAGTCACGTATTCGATAGCCTTGAAAAAGCAATTGAATATTGTAAAAATTGTGGTGATGAGGATGAGTATACTATTGACGAATATGAATTGAATGGTGGATTAATCAGAGATACTGTTTGGGAAAATGACTATGATTAAGAAGCCTGTAGTTCCTGAACATGTTTGTCCATACGTTGATATGGCAATTGAACTTATGGAAGAAATGGTTGAAGAACAAGATCTAGAATGGCGTAGAGCTAAAGCTGATCTTGCCACTGCTCTACTAGAGCATGTTAGACTTAGTGCTGAATTATTGCGCACAAGTAGTAAATTTTGGTATGATAAAAGTAAAAGAGAAACAAAAAAAACTATAAATATTAAAAATACATCAACGTAAAGTATTATTATGATTTCATTTATTATACCTTGTTATAACGAAGAAGCACATATCAAAGATTGTATTCGTTCAATTAGGAAACACGTATGGTATATTCCTTATGAGATTATCGTAGTTGATAATAACTGTACTGATAAAACAGTTGAAATTGCAAAAGAAGAACAAGCGTTTATTGTTAAAGAATCTCGTAAAGGTGTTGTGTTTGCAAGACAAGCTGGTTATGAAAATGCTAAAGGTTTTTTAATTGCTAACATTGATGCTGATTCAAAGATAACTGATGGTTGGATTTGGGAAGCACTTAGTAGATTATCAAACGATGATGTCGTTGCTGTAACTGGACCTCTTGAGTATGAGGGGGCGGGGTTTAGTTTACGAATAATGACTAAGTTCTATTATCTTCTTGCTAAAGTAAGCAACGATCATATTGGTGTTTTTCTTCAGGGTGGCAACACTATGATTAAAAAATCAGCTCTTGATAAAGTCGGAGGATACGACCTTTCTATTGCTTTCTATGGCGAAGATACCATGACAGCAAAACGTATCCAACATCTTGGTAAGATAATATTTAACATGTATATGATTACTACAACATCACCAAGAAGACTTGAAGAACAAGGTATAATTTCTACTACATGGATGTACTTTATAAATTATCTATCAGTAACATTCAAAAATAAATCTACAACGAATGACTACAAGGATTTTAGATGAAGTCTTATAGAACAGTATTCATTTCAGATTTACATTTAGGCACGAAAATGAGTCAAGCAGATCAATTGCTTGAGTTTATGAAAACATTTGAATGCGAGAAGATATATCTGGTTGGCGATATTGTTGATTGTTGGGCTATGTCAAGAAAAATGATATGGTCTCAATTTCATAACGACGTTATTCAAAAATTACTTCGTCGTGCAAGAAAAGGTACAGAAGTAGTTTACATTCCCGGCAATCATGATGATGTAATGCGTAACTATTGTGATAATGAATTTGGTCATATCATTATGGTACAAGATTGTGTCCATGTCGGTGTTGATGGAAAGATATATTATGTAACACATGGAGACCAGTTTGATATTGTGATGCGTAATGCTAAATGGCTTGCTTATTTTGGTGGTTGGGCTTATGATATAAGTATCGATATGAGTCGTTTTATCAATAAAATTAGAACAGTTTTTGGTCTAAAATATTGGTCTTTATCAGCATATCTTAAATATAAAGTAAAAGAATCTGTCAACTTTATTGGAAACTATGAAGAAACACTTAGTAATTACGTCAAAGGAAAAAAACTAGATGGTATTATTTGCGGTCATATACACCATGCTAATATTCGTGACATTGGCGGCATTAGATATATGAATTGTGGAGATTGGGTAGAATCTTGCACAGCATTGGTTGAGAACCATGATGGTTCATTTGAAATAGTAAAGTGGAAATAATTAATTAACCACCATGTGTTATTGAATATCCAGCCAATAACACAATACCAAAAGACATTACCACAAATGCATATACAGTATATGTGAAAAGTTTTATTATATCCATAAGAATAATCCTTGTAACATGAGAAGAATACCGATTGCCATCAGACCAAAACTACTCCAGAACATTGCAGAGCTTACCGCAATTATTGAAGCAGATACAAGAACGATTGCCATTTGAATTGCAGAACCAGCAAATGAAATCCACGGAGATTTCTGTTTTGCTAAATCTCTTTGAGCTTCAAGGTCAAGAGCTTTCGCCAACAACTCTTTCTTGCCTTCGCCAGTTGATGGTTCAGTCTCATAACGAACAGCAGTAGCTCTATACTTTTCAGCTTTTGCCTTATCACCACGAGCTTCTGCTTCATCAGCAGCAGTTTCATTCATAGTTTGTTTAATACTCTTGGCTTGATAAAACGCCCATGTATCATTAACTTTTATTGTATTTGTTAAAATTGTGCTACTAAGTCCATTTGCAATATATGTGTTAAATGCAAGAAAAAGTGCAAAAAAAGAAATTACAAATCCAGCTTTATCTTTTAATTTTGCTTCTCTTTCGGAACGAGATAATTTTTTTTCTTCCACCATAATTATCCTCCAATTAATTTAAATACTGACAATAACATGCCAAGATCAAATTTTCCAGTAACAATAGATAATCCCATTAAAGTTATAAGAATAGCTCCTGAAAATATCATAATAACTGAAATTGTTCCTATTAAATTTTCTAAATATTTCAATTGTTCTACAATAGTTAATATTTTTTCTTTATCAGATTTTTTGTCAAACCCAATTAACCAAGGATGTACAGAAAAATCATGAAGTGGTTGTTTTTCATCAGCCATTAATATTTTCCATATATTGCTTGTGAACCGGGAACAAAAGGTGAAATTTCTCTATAAGAACTGCGATCCGTATAAGCAAAAATTGTGACTATAAAAAATAAAAATAAATATATAATTAATGGTACGCCAACAAATACTAATGCAAATACTTGCATCAGTGCTTCTGTTTCTGCACGAGATTCCGCTTCTTCTAATTCTCTTTTTGCTTTAGCCTTACCAGCAGCTATTTTTGCCTTATAATATGCATCACGTTGAGCAGGTGACATTCCCTGTAATAACAAAGCTTCTTGAACTTTAGCTTCTTCAGCTATAGCCATATCCTTTAGAATTTTTTGTTGTTCGTTTATTTTTTTGTTATGGTCTAATGCGCTTTTATTGGCTTCATTGACTGCATTAACATGTGCAACCTTTTTTTTATGATTATCGACTACATCAACAATACCAAAAACAGAATCAGTTACGGTTTTGCCCCATGATTCACCTAATTTTGCAGCTTTATTTGGGTCTATAGGTATCATTTTAGTGTTTCCTCTAATAAAAACAGATTCACCAATTGACATACTATATCATATGTGTTATTTATAAATAGATCAAAGAGGACATTATTTATTATGATAAAATTTAAGAATCAAAAGCATGTTTCTCCATTAATACTTGAACATTTTAGAGATTTTGGTGGGTTTATTCTTGATAAATTTTTTAATGAAAATCTCAAGAAAAAGCTTGATATTACAGTAACATTTAAAAAAAATATGTACAAAGATGAAAACATCTTTGGTTGTTGCATATGGGAAGATACTCATTTCAGACCAAAAGTTTTTTCTATAGATATAGACCCAGATCAAAAACTTCATGTTTTGATGGATTGTTTTGCTCATGAAATGGTCCATGTAAAGCAATGGGCAAAAGGCGAATATTACCAGACAATGAAGAACAACAAAGTTTATGTGTACAATAAAAGAAAAATAGATACTGTTAAAGTGTCTTATTGGGATCAACCATGGGAAATAGAAGCACATGGAAGAGCAATTGGTTTAGTTGTTCAATGGTCCCAAGATCGTAAAATAAACGAAGGTGTGATCCAAGACTGAAAGGATTTTATTATGTTAATTTTAACTGATTGTGATGGTGTTCTTTTGAATTGGGAATACGCTTTTGATGTATGGATGGAGCGTAAAGGTTATAAAAAAATAGAAGAGTATAATCAGGAATATAATATCGGTAAACGATATGGTATTTCATATGAGAATTATAAGTGTTTAATAGCAGATTTTAACGAATCGGCTGTTATTGGATTTCTTCCACCACTTCGTGATGCTGTTGAATATGTTCAGAAGCTTCATCGTAAACATGGATGTGTATTTCATGTCATCAGTTCTCTTAGTCTTGATCCTTCTTCTTGTCAATTAAGGACACAGAATCTCCAAAAGATTTTTGGCGAAAGTGTATTTGAAGGTTTTACTTATCTTGATACTGGTGCAGATAAGGATGATGTACTAGTAAAGTATAAGGATAAAGAATATTATTGGATCGAAGATAAGATTGAAAATGCAGAACTTGGTAAAAAATTAGGTCTTCGCTCTATCCTTATGGAACATGGGCATAATATGAATTATGAAGGCATTCCAAAGGCAAAAAATTGGAAAGAGATATATGAATGGATTACCTAAATAATGTATGATGTTTAGGATTTTTTAAATATGTCAAAAAGCCGTATTGAAAGAGGAGCAGAAGCTCAAGAAAATTTTGCAGCAATCCTTGAAAATTATAATATACCGGTATTATCTATTGCTAAAAAAGCTAGTAAACTTCCTGATATTATTTTTAATTTAGATAATAAACCTCAACAAGCAGAAGTGAAAAGCACCAGCGATTTCACTTCTGTTACTATATTTGATAAAACAGTTACTAGAGGCAAAGAAAATGCCGATGTAGATATTATTATCAAACAATTAAAAGGTTATGATACTTTTGAAAAATATATAGATCATTTGAGAAAGATTGAAGGAGAACATTATGCTGGATTTGTTGGTGATGAAGGAATTTTAAATTCTTCTGGAAAAGTTCCTAAAGCAGAATTTGAATTTAATACTCCTCAAGAAAAAAATTTATTCGTAGAATTGATTAGAGCACATTGGGCAGATAGCGGAGATAATTATTTTGTTATTGTTCAAAAAGGTGGGGTAAAATTTTCTTTGTTTAGCACCAACATGAGAATAAAAAGAATAATGGGCATGAATGCAGTTCCATTTGATTCTGTGCATATAAAAGAAGCTTTTCTTGATACAGCTGGTGCTGGTGGAGGTAAAGGTAAATTAAGAGTAGCATTGAAAGTTACCCTAAATACTGGAACAATCAAAACAAAAATAACTTCTAAATTTTTAAGGTAGTGAAAAGATATGGATGAAAAAAAATTTCTCGAAAATTTTGCTAAAATGTTAGGTACTTCTGCACAAGAAGAACTAAAAAAGATTGAAGAAAAAAAAATAAAAGAAGAAAATCTTCTTAAAAATTTTGATTCTACTTTATCTAAAATATCTAAACCTATTATTGAAAAAGTTATTATTGAGCCTCCTATGGCCAAAAATGTTATCATTCAAAAACCTTTGGTAGAAGCAGATAATCTTATATCACAGGCTGTATCTGCTATTAATATTCCAGTAGATGCAAAGAAAACAGAATTTGATTTGATCAATTCTTCACTTCGCAAAGAAATGGATATTATTAAAAAAAATGTAACTGATTTTCATAAGATTATACATGAGCAATCAAGAAAGATTGCTCTTGCTGGTAGTAGTCATGGTGGTGGTGAAGTCAATCTTCGTTATCTAGATGACATCGACCGATCAACTATTATGCAAGGCCACTTCTTAACTTATGATGATACCAAAAGAAAATTTATTTTTTCTCAGATAGCAGAAGGAAATGTTGATCTTAGTAATATAGATCAAAACCTTATTCCTGGTGCTAATAACGTATATAATATTGGTTCACCATCAGATTATTGGAACAACTTATACATTGATCATATCAATTTAAATGCAGGAATATTAGCAAATAATAGTCTTGGATCATCATATCAAGTTCTCACTTCTAATAGTGTTGGCGCTTATTGGAACAATCCAAATTATCTTTTATCAGAAAATAATAATAGAATAAATTATGATAATAATGGTGTATTATTAACAGGAAGTATTGTTCCGAATACATCAGTGATGTATTCGTTAGGCAATACAACAAGCTATTGGAATAATTTATATACAAATTCAATCAGTGTTCCAAACGGTTCGTTACTTACCAGTACGCTTCTAGTTTCTCCTGTTATCAACAATGCTAACCTTGATCACATTGTTGTGTATAGCACCGACTCAACATCTATTCCGATCGGAACTTATGGTAACGCCAACGAGATCCCTGCTCCATGGTCAGTTTATCAGCTAACAACAACGCCTTCACCTGTTCTTCAGGTCAATGATCTTGTTGCTGGTACAGGCGTTCCACTAAACAATCATATCGCATTTATTGGCACTGGCTCGTACGCTAACCTAATTATTGCAAATACCACGTTTACTGTTGCTCCGCCAGCTAATGGTACTCTTCTTACCATCACAAGAGATGTTATCAATCCTAGCTTCTCTATTACAACCATTGCCAATACCAACATCGCATTGACTCCTGGTTATAATGGCGTTATCATTGTTAACGCTGATATTATTCCTGTTACAACTAATACTAACAGACTTGGTACACCAGCAAAGAGATTCAAAGAACTTTGGCTTGGACCTGGAACGCTCTACGTAGCTGACGAAACACTTGGTGTCGATCAGGCTCTTGGCGCTAAGGACGGCAACTTCTACATCAAGGGCGGCGCTGGTTTCAACGTTGGTGAGTTTACCTTCCGTGATAATCAGCTTGCTATTACTGATTCTAATAGAGATATTCTATTTGGTAGTACGCTTGCAACTGGTAACGTTGTATTCAATAGACCAATCGCTGTTAAAACTGCTGATACTGGTAAAACTTCATTTTCCGTGTCAAGAGCAGGTCTTGTTAATATCGTAACTCCCGCAACTATCCTAACTACTCAGGCAGCACTTTCCATTGCAGGCGCTAACTCTGAAGTATCACAGCCACGTAACTTTACTGGCACATTGCTTCAGGGTACTGCACAGGATGGTCAACCAGCCCGTATCGCTTTTGACTCGTTTGGTAGCGGTACATACGTGGCGATTGCTGGACGTGCTGCTGGAGGTACAGTACAATCTCCAACACAGACTATTGCAAACGATGTTCTTATTCGTGTAACTGGTCAGGGTTGGGCGGCTGATGCTAACACTTACGTGGGTTCGGTTGGTCGTATCAATATCGCAGCTGCTGAAAACTTCAACTCAACTTCTGCTGGTACAAAGATTGTATTCCAAACAACTCCAGTCGGTTCTGCTACGATTCAAACTGTCACTGCAACAGTAAGTTCAAACGGTCTAAGCTTTGTTGGTAATCCAACTGGCGCTGTTACGTTTCCTGACAATTCAGTTCAAAATACAGCGTTCAATGCAACTAATGCTGTAACAAGAATTAATGTTGGTACTGGCCTTACTCAATCAGGTAACGTAGGTATCGTTGGTATTGATTCAACAGCTGTTCTTTCTGTTACTGGAACAACCAATCAAATTGCTGTAGCTAACATTGGTGGTAATTATACACTTTCACTACCACAAAATTTAAATACAAATGCAGTAGTTCAGTTTGGTTCACTGACAGTAAACAATTTTATTGTTACTGGTGCAACAACTTCAGCTGAAACACTTGCTATTTCTGATAAAGTTCTTCATCTAGCATACGATTCCACAACAGAAGAACAGCTTGTTGGTGGTGGAATTACTCTTGGAAATACATCATCAAGTTATTATGTATCTTTTCTTTATGATTTAAATAATTATCGTTGGGATACTGATGGTGCTGGATTAAAAACAAATGATTTAGTGGCTGCTAACAGTTCTATATCTAATATTATAGTTTCAAACACTGCCCATTTTGGTGCCGCATATCTTACTGTCGGTCATGATTATCCAAATGCTATTATACAAGTAGATGATAGTTTAAATTCTTATGCTCAAATTATTTCTCAAAATCATAATACAGGAACGCAGGCTTCTACTGATTATGTTGCTGTTAATGATGCAGGAAATGATAGTTCATATTATATTGATATGGGCATAAATTCTAGCAATTATAGTAATACTCAATGGACTATCAGCGGTCCAAATGATGCTTATCTTTATAATGCAAATGGTAATCTTACAATTGGAACTTCAACTGAAGATAAAATTATAAAGTTCCATGTTGGCGGAACTTTAGCTGAAAATCAAATAGCATCGTTAGATACAACAGGTCTATATGTTGATGGTGATATTACAGCTGTCAATTACTATGGAACTTTAAAAGGAACTGCTAACAATACTCTTTATGTTGGTTCAGTAACAGCTGCTAATGTTGTTTCTAATTCTCAGCTATCGAGTAATTTAGCTAACTATCAAACTCTTGCAGGATTGTCTTCAAATGTTGCTAAGTTAACATCAAATAATACCACATATGCATATGGCAAAACTGAAATTGGTTTGAACGTCAACACCGCATTGGTATCAAACAATACCACATATGCATATGGCAAAACTGAAATTGGTTTGAACGTCAACACCGCATTGGTATCAAACAATACTCTTTATGTTGGTTCAGTAACAGCTGCTAATGTTGTTTCTAATTCTCAGCTATCGAGTAATTTAGCTAATTATGCATTACTCTCTGGAGCTACATTTACTGGACCAGTTATTGTAAATGCTAACTTAACAACAAATTCTATCTTTACAGTTGGAAATGCAACAGTTAATACCGTTATATCTGGTTCAACCATAACAACTTCCAATTTAATTAGCAAATACGTTATCGCTAATGGATCATCAGGAAGTTCAAAACAAGTATTAATGTCGGGTGGAAATTCTGCTAATGTTTATTGGCAGTGGACAAATCAACATTTTGCATTAGGTGCTAATCTATCATTAAATGCTACATCAACGTCTGCTCAAAGTTTATTTGGTGTTGGTGTTCAAGTTGCTAATAATTCAAGATATGCTATTTCAATGATAGGTACTATGGCATCTACAGGTGGTGGTCCAGCTGGTGCAGGCAATATAGGATTTGGTTTTGGTGGTACAGCAAATTTATCAAGCGTGTATTATCAAACTACTACGTCAGTTGATACCACTGAAACTGGTGGAGCAGCACCTCAATTAGCCGCTTTCAGATTAACGAGTAATTTTATTGCAAATTCATCCGTCAATCAAGTAACTAATTTTAATAAGGCATATATGATGTTTAATGTTCAAGGTATAATAAGTGTTGCAAATGGCGGAACATTAATTCCACAATATGATTCAGATCATGCACCATCAACGCTTACCCTTCTTGCTCTTTCATCTGTTACTTTAGAACTTCTTGGTGATGATAGTATAGCTAATTCTGTGACCGGAAATTGGGCATAATAAAAGTTTAAAATAAAAAAGGCTCCAGTTTTTGGAGCCTTTTCTTTACCAAGTATTTACAGTGCTACCTCGATGAGCACGTTTTACCTTTTTCAGCACATCTCGAAACCCAGAATCAGGTTTCCTGATACCCAAACGTGTTGGGTCTGCAAGAGTCATACTTACCAACAACTGTTGCATATTAGGGTTTGCTTCTTTATAAGAATCCAACTCAGAGATAGGCATCGAAAGAATTGATTCTTCATTGGTATCCTTATTAAGGAAAGTGTAATTAGCCATTAAGACTTACACCCTTCTTGGCCCAAAATTTACGAACATCTTCGTTGTTTAGAGGATTCAATCCCTGTGCAAGCATATCTAGCTTGACTTGATCACAAAGGAGAGGAGCCTTCTCATTTATGATCATTGTGTGATTGTTGTTTTTTGGATCATACTTATTCAACCCATCAACAATAAATACTGGTTCAGACATTTGTTAATTCTCTCTTTATTTTGTTGTGTAAACGGTTAAATGCTTTCTTATCACTCTCAAGCAAAAGTTGCATTACGAATTCCATACCTTGCTTCTTTCCTCTAAGATAATAGAGTACAGAAACAAACATGAGCATAAAGGTTAGTCCTGATGCAGCTGCAATAGTTTCAAACATTAATCTTCCTCATATGACATGAGACGATCCACATTCTTTGAACGTAAAGCATTTTCATAATTGCGATATTGTTTGTGTTCTTTGCTTCTCTTGATATCCTTAAGAGAAACTTCTTCCTCTTCCATCAAGTAGGCATAACCTCCTTGATTCTTCTTCTTCATATCCGACTTTTTAATTTGTTTGCTCATCTGGAAGTAACCCTGGGAAAGCAGTTGCGACTAGGTTTTTAGTAAGTCCCTTAATAGGACTCTTCTTGTCTTTCATAGCAAGGACTAATTTTGCTTCTTCCTTGTTTATGTTTTCAAGAAGGCTGACGAAGATGGCTTCACGCTTTTTCTGAGTGATGGTATTATGCCCACCTTCTACAAAAAGATAAAACTTTCGGGCTTCGGTATAGAGTCTTCCCGGTTCTTCAAATTCTAAAGGATTGTACGGAGGATCACCCTTTGGCAACAAAAATTTGATATTAGGATCAAACATGTGCTTCAAAACTGCATAAATTGCAGGATGACCATTTGCACGTAGTGCTTGAATCTTTTCTTCTTTTTTTTCAAATTCACAACACTGTTGTAATGTATTATATATCGATGGTTTTGACATTTTTTAAAACTCGCCTACGTTTTCCATGAGATTTTTTAGTTTGTACTTTATGAAGTAGTTGAAGATTTTTGAACGATCTTTACCTGATTCTTCTTCGTATTTAGATAATACTTGCTCTTTAATATGAACGGGAATCATCGATAAGTCAATCAATTGTTTGTTTCTTTCAAAAGGAATAGCATATTGTTGATCAGAATAATCATTGTACAACTGATCAATTTTCTTTTGAGTCAAAGGCTTCTGGCGTTTGTTACTAACAAAAGTATCACCATCAGAAAGTATGTTAGGTATGCCATCGCTGGAATCGCCCTTACAAATGTGTTCAAAAAGATATTTTTGCGGGTCGTTATGACTGATCCATTTTTTTCGTGTAGGATCATATTGATTCACATAAGAAAACTTGTGAAGTTGGATATAATCTTTATCTCCTGAAAGAATAAGAATATCTTCACTTGAATCTGCATTCAATACCAAAGTAGCAATGATATCATCTGCCTCTGCAGATTCAATTTGAATCACACGATAAGGAAAAAATTCACGAAGTTCTGACTTGATCTTGTTAAAAACTTCAAACACATGAGTCCAGTTAATCTCAGAAGCATCTCGTGTCTTCTTTCGATTAGCTTTATAATATGGAAAATGTTGTTTGCGCCAGTAGTTTTTATCATCACATGCGATTACCATATCACCAAATTTGTTTCCAAATTGTTGTCTATAGCTACGAAGTGAATTTAGAACCATGTGTCTGAACAATCCCTCATCAATAGGGATGTTTGTGTGGTTTCCAAGTTGCATCATCAAATTCGAGATCATGACTTGATTGAAGTCAATAATAATCATTTACTGTTGTCCATACATTATATATGTGTATCTTTATTGCGGATTCAAGGACTCTTCAATTTTTTCTTCAAGCTCACGCTCAATTTCTTCAGAAATAGTAACTGTCTTATCGATCAAAGAATGCATAGGATGATCTATGTTCTTCATTCTATATAGCATTGCCTGTAAAACTTCTTCAAAGAAAAATGCATCACGGATAAATTCTGGAGAAGACTTTGGAACCAAACCATAGTTGCTAATAATAGCAAACACTGCTTGGAAAACATCATCAGCAATTTCATCACAAAAAATCTTTCTCACTTCTTCAATCTGAGTGATTGTTTCTTCGAGTGAAGCTGGATTACCAACTTCACTTTTCTTTTTCTTATCTGGAAACTGTATAATTTTGTTTGTCATTTTTCACCTCACCACTTTCAATAGGATCGTACTACTATTTAGGCGGTCAACAAATTTGAGTTGATCGGTGTTGATGGTATCAAACAATTTCCTGAGAGCTACCTTACCAGAAGAAGTCACTAACTTAAGAATTTCATCAGTCTTACGTCCAATCTTCTTAGACATAGAGGTATCAGCATCATATCCACCAATTGCGGTGCGATTGACTTCTAGACCAGCTGGACCTCTTGCACGGAACACAGAGAGCACTTTGCTCTTCGTATTGTAGGTCCACAGTTCCTGTGCTCCCAAGACACTCTCAGGATTGACAGAGGAGATTTTGAGCGATGTATCCTCCTTCTGGTACTGAAAGACCTTAAGCTTCTTCGCTGGGCTCACAGCCTTCTTCTTACGAGGCTTACGAGCTTTGCGGAGATTGCCACTGTGTTTATCGCAGTCATCCACGATACCAGTGTACAGAACAAGCTTTGCCTTCATCTGAGGCTTGGTGAAGGTGCTATATGCCTCTACCAGCTGCGGGTCTTTTTTGGCAATTGCATCAGCAATCTCTTGCTGAATGGGACGATAATAGTCAGCCACCCGTGTCGAGAGCGAAGCAGGGAAGTTGTTGCTCTGGAGGGAGGAATACATCGAGAAATCGATTGCACCACCATCAATGATGGCTTCGATCTCGCCAATGAATTCAGAGACCTTATTGGCCATATGATCCTGAACCGAAAGACGAACCACATTGTCGTCTTTCTTTTCCTGTTCTGCATACTTCATGCAGTCGAAGATGCTATCCTTTGCACGATCAAGCATTTCCTGATCGACAGGTCCGCCCCGACTATAGATACGAACCACAGCTGCGGCAGTGCGAGGAATACGCACGAGAGGAACACGAGCGAACTTCTTGACTTCCCCATCAGCCTTGACAGACTTGAGATAGTCATTGATGTAGAGGCGAAGCTCTTCCTCTTCCGCCATCGTGTTATACCAGTTGAAGGCATTGTAGACGAACTTGTATCCATCTTCGCCCCAAGTTGGCTCATCGCCATAGTACTTTTTGTTGATGTAGAAACTTTCGCCCTTGGTGACACGTATCACCTTCTTCTTGGTAGCGATTGTCGCAGCTCTTTTAGCCATGTGGCTATCTCCGTTGTTGATGTACTCATTATAGTCATTATGTAGGCAGTGTCAACCAAAAAAATCGACAATTTTCTTCTTTTTTAATAAAAAAAGATGTTGACCCTAAAGCTGGTTGTGATAATATCTTTATATCGGATCACGGAGTTGACCAATGACCAACCTCAATGCATGGCTCGAAACAATCGTCGGTCTCAAGACTGAAAAGGGTGCCATGAAGCGTCTGGAGAATTGCCTTGAGACCATCAAGGAGAATGGCTCCAAGTACATGATCTACCGCAAGATGGATGGAACTTTTGTTCCTCTGGTCATTGCTTCCAGCAAGGATTGGGCAGTTGGTGCTTATGCCCACAAAGGTATTTGCGTCACAAACTGAAAATAGGTGTTGACAGGGGGGAAACCCCCTGTTACATTGAATCATCAAAACGGAGATGAGACATGTTCACCGTCACCTACACCTACTTCAAGAGCTACAAGCACGAAAAGTCCTTCAAGACCTATCAGGCTGCTAAAGGTTTCTTCAATGTCATCAGCCGCAAGGCTAACGTGACACAGACAGAAATCCGTGCTGTCAGCGACAAGAACCCTTCTATGAACTCTAAACTGTTCGCATAAGGAGATTTCTATGGTCAAGCTTGTGAACATCTCAAACATCTACGCCTACAACGTCATTGGGCTCTACGAGACCTATGATGCTGCGATTGAGTACGCCAAGACCTACCTGTACGCTTTTGCCTTCGAAGAGGACAAGGATAACCTTGGCTTTTACGATGGTATCACCACCAATGGTATGCAACTCGTCATCGAACCCGTAAAGTAGGAGATAAATATGACTAGTGATCAAATCGACACCAAGGTTGACAATCTTGTTACACTTCTCCAACTAAATGGAGATATGTACACCATTGGCTACCTGATATCTTTCATCAAGTCCAATGCCTATTTCATGGACACGGATCATCTAGAAAACTTCAGAAGCCGCCTTGAGTATCACACATCAAAGGCGATTCAAAGGATAGGAGAAAATGCGAAATCTGACAGCAAAATCCCTGTCTGAACGCCAGTTTCAGCAAAAAATTGTTGCTCCCAAGAAGGGTAAGGGAGCATATACAAGGAAAATCAAGCACTTAGAGAGGGGATAATTCCCCTCTTTTTTTATATAAACGCTTGACTCTTCCTATAGGGATGCTAATATGAATCATAGACAAAGGAGATGGACATGGGTTATCTGGCAACTGAATCTCAGGCTGATCTGGAATATTCCCGCAATGTAGGCTTCGACAATCAGGATAGGGCTTGGATTCTCTCTGATCGTGACGTTTGGTATCCTAACCCCTTCTACACTGGTCCTAAGCAGCCTCATCCAGAAGATGATCATTATGAGGATGATGATCAGGCTTACGAGAATTCTCCGGTTTTTGCTATCGCCACCTATGACAATGATCAAGAAATTCCTTTCTGAGGAGAGAAAAATGACCAAAGTCATCAGACTCCCAAACTCTACGAAACTCCAGTCTAAGATGCTCAACTACATTCTCAGAGTCATAAATGACAAAGGTAAAGTGGTTGAAGCTTGGCAATACGAAGGCTACTCTGGTCATGCCATGTGGGATGTAGAATCCGACTATAAAACTCTTTTTCCCAAGGAAAGCGGCTACACCATTGACTGGTAGGAGAGAAATCTCCTACTTTTTTTATGAAATAAACAGTTGACGACATCTGTCAGTATGCTAATATGAATCATGAACAGAGGAGATGCGGACATGACTTCACTTGACGAACGCATGAACGAGGGTATCGACCGGCTGATCGCTCGGCTTGAAGAGATTAAAGCTCGTAAAGGTTTATACTCGACAAAGGCATATGAGGTTGCTGCAGTGGCGCTTGATGCCAAGAACTACGCCGACTACTGGGAATACAAGCTCACTGACTGGGCTAACGACTGAGGAGAATGAACATGTCTCAGATAGACACCGAAACCACTACTTGGAATAAAGTCATGTCAGCCCCTCTTTTTGTTGAGGGATTTAAAGATGCCATGACTGGTGTTTCTTTTTATGAAAAGCACGATAAAATGTCAGATTGGCAACAATATCCATATGAGCGTGGAAGACATTTCTTTTTTGCTCTTGGATACTCGATAAAGATCAAACAGGGTAGAGGAATATCCAAACTAGCATTGGGATGGTTTCGATATTTTTATACAAATAAAATTATTCTATAGGAGGTTAATATGGAAATCGTTGACAATTATCGTCTTGATGATATATCTGGGAGAATAAACTCTCTCAGAAAAAGAATTCAAGCACTCAAGAAAGTTATGAACGAAGCAAACAAGAATACAGAATTCTTCTTTGAAAAGGAACCTATCAATGACTCTTACCACAAAACAGCAAAAGTTTAAGGATACATATCTCGAAAGCCTGATGGAATGTATCCAAAAGTATCCAAATGATTATTGTTATGGGATTGATGAAGCTGTAACAGTATGCGATAAAATGTTCATTGCATTCATGCGTCATTCTGCAAATAAAGATGGAAAAGCTGTAAAAAATACGTGTAAGAAACTTGGAATTCCTTACACGTATAAAGGTATTGGGGAATATCTTGGAGTTAATTACTAATCAAACTAGTGAGTAAATTTTCCCATTCGGTTTTCCTCTTATGCCACCCATAAAAATAATCAAAGTATTGTTTCTGGAAGTCTAGATATGGGTCTAGACTTCCATCATTTTTTTGTACATTCACGATTGCATTGCTGAGTGTATGAGCAAACTGAAGTGCATGATGGTTCTTGTTCTCATTGTATGGATACATCATAGCAAACCCAGCACAGGTTTCTGGAAGACCAGCAAAGTTAGGACACACAACGATATTTTTTGCAGATAAAGCCTCGATAGCAGCGAGACAACTTGTCTCAGGCCAAATAGAAGGATAAGCAAAGATATGCGAACGAACAAGAGCTTCACGAATTTCTTCGTTAGAAACTGATCCATGATATGTAATTTTTTCATTTGACCTACAACGATCAAATAATTCCTTATATTGGTCGTCCCTTTGCTCCCAACCATAAATCTTGAATGAAGAATATACATCAAGATGAATATTATCAAACATTTTGCATAGTTCTTCAAAGACAGGAACAAGAATTTCTAATCCACGATGTGGTGTTGTATGATAAATCAGACGAACTGTACCATCATACACTTTTTTCTCTACAGGAATAGGCTCAATTGCATTCTTGATGACCATACATTCCTGATAAGGAAGACCAGAAGTAAGATTGTATAACTGCATTTGCCAATCAGACACACAAACAATCTTATCAAACCTCTTTCTAGAAGAAGCATCTGTCAAATGTTCTGATTCTGGATCATTGGGCAGATCGTGCAACCAAAGAATCTTCTTCTTATCAGGATCAAGGTCTCTGACACGAGAAGGAATTATTTGAAATTGATTGAGAAGATCAGGAGATAATGAACTATGCAATCTTTCTTGCATGAGTTCTGTGCCGCCACGGGCGTTTTGGTTTAATTCATTCTTTTCCATCACAGTATCCTCATAATAATTTAAAAATTTTATTCTTTTGTCTTGATAAAACTTGGTAGAGTTATTTCAGTTTTTTCATCTTGAATTTTTAAAAGCATTCTTGCACACAATGTTAAGATACTCCAAGCACAAAATCCAATCAAAGCACCAGAAAGAAGAATATTATCATTTGACATAGGTAAATTATAATATTCAATTCCAGGGATTGATCCTATAATTGCTGTAGCTGTACTTACGCTAGAACGTATAGCAGCATCCCACACATTTTTAGGTCTATAAAATGCCATGAACGTAGCTCCACCAACAAAGCCTCCAACACCAGATAAAATTTTTCCTATCATAGGAGTTATAATAAAATCGGACATTGGAAAACTTTCTGTTTTGTTTCGTATAACATATTTATATTTTTTAAAAATTGTCGTCTTTGCCGGTAGTTTCTTCGATATATATTTCAAGATCGTTGAATCCACCAATAGCTACATCATTATTTAGGATGTATGGGGCGCTCTTTACGTTAGGATATTGTGCAATAAATTCGTTTACTCCAATATCTTCTCCGATAGTCAAATATGTGAATGGAATCTTCTTCAACTCAAGAAGATTCTTTGCCTTAGTACAATACCCACAATTATGTTTTCCGTATACGGTAATCATGCGCCAATTTCCTTGATAGCTCTCTTCCAAGGACCAAATGCACGAGGATCATTACCTTCAATCCGAATGAACTTTTTATTTGTCTCATTCTTGTTTGGATTCTCAACTGTAATCATGGTACGCTTCCCCTTGCTCCACATCTTTAACTGACGAAGCAAAGTTGTTCCTGCAGTAACATCTCTACGAACTGAATTGCTAGTCTTTCTTGAAATTGTTGGCTGGCTACCGCTAGAAGTATACCCTGCTCTTGTCTTCTTCTTACCCATAATATATCACCTTTCCGCTAATGAACTTACTGTTGTCTCATATGTAGTTTCACAGACAATGCATTTCATATATACAGTGCCTTTTGTACTAGTAAAAAAATTTTGAATGAAGTCTGTGATTATCAAACTTCTGGTTCCAATTTGACATGAGGGACATTCACCAACTACGGACATGACCCCCATATCATTTATGACACGTATTGGTTTATTACTTCTTCTTGGTATTTCGAACAACTGTTTTCTTTACCTTTTCAGCTACCTGATTGACTTCTTCTTCAGCCTTCTTGACTGTCTTCTTTGCCTTTGTAGCTACCTTCTTAACTTCCTGCTTTACTTCTTCTTCAACCTTAGCAACTTCAACCTTGATCTCTTCTTCGATCTTAGCGACTACGGTTTCTACCTTGGCTTCAATAGTCTTAGCAAGCTCTACAGTTGCTTCCTTTGTTTCAGCAACAATAGCAGTTTCAACCTTAGTAATAGCATCTTCAAACTTCTTGACTTCTTGCTTGATTTCTTCTTCTACAACCTTCTTAGTTCTAGGCCAAATTAACCAACCAATAATACCAAAAGCAATTAATACAACAAACAATTCCATTTTATCATCTCCTCATATATTTTTCAAGTGTGCCTTATGCACTTTAACTTGTATCCAACAATTATAAAAATCTTCACTTTCCAAAACTTTTAGGTCAAATTGATATTTCGCTTCGAAATAATTGCACTCACCTTTTGTTTTACAAAGACGAAGTATTTCTCGTTTAAAGTTTGATGCACCCACTTGAGCAACATCTTCTTGTAGTTCTTTATTGGAACCATAATATGTTTTCCAATCAGATTCTACCAGACTTCTTTTCTTTTTTCCCTTAACTTGTTTTGTCTTGGTCTTTTTAAGAAGCTTCTTACCTATATATCTTCTGTTATTAGTAAGGTTTGTAATTTGATATACAAACCCAACATAATTATCAATTATATCGGATTCAATTATTGTAGAATCATGTAACCACGGATTTTCATAAGACATATAGGGTTCTCCTTCAACCCTATTTAGTTGTACTGTTATGGGTCTATTGCACCATCATCATCATCGTCATACCAATCACCATCATCTTCATATCTTAACTTTGAACCACAAAATGGACAAAATTCTGGGTCTGTGATGTTATCATGTATAACTTGAAATTCTGCTTCACACTCGCTACATGTAATTTCCTTATCGCTCATTATTCTCTCCTTAACAAGTAACTTTAATTTGGGTTGGACATTGCGGGTTATTGCATACGAATGACATAGCTTTATTTAGTTCGCTGCCCATACCACAAACGCTGCAACCTTGATACACAGTCGGTGGCCAAAGATTAGTTGTTCTTGGATAATCTCTTGGCCATTGAATGTCCATTGTTTGTGCTGGTTTGGTTGTATCAGGAACGTAAGTGTTATCTTTATGAAACTCTTGCTTTGCTGCTTCCCAACCAGCTTTGAAACCAAGTTCATAAGGAGACGGTGGCGCAAACTCTGACATAAATTTAACACAACGCTCCATAAGCGCATCATACTTATGTTTGTAATTTTCAGTCATCTTTTCCCTCCAATGCTTTGCGGGCGATTACGATGCGTTCAGACAATATCTGCGCAATGTTGAGCGTGTTGATCACAGAACTCTTTGACCATTCAATTTCATATTCTTCTGCTACCTTAACCAACGCTGCCTCCAACTCCCTAATGCGGTCGGCGGCCTCATCTAGCTCGGCAATTCCTTCATTGCGCAGCCGCTTCACAAGATCATCAGTCATTCAGGCACCTTTAGCTTTGCATCTTGCATCATGCGGGCGGCAATCAGGTCAGAAGATGACGGGGCGCAGTTGTTCATCTCGCACCATTGATGGTATGCGGCCAGCCATTTGGCATCATCCTTTGTGACCGACTCCAGCTTTTCGATGCGGTTGTTCAGTCGAACATTTTCTTTAGCAACAGCTTCAGCAAATTGTTCAACTGGCATTTCAAGTTTATCAATCATATTTTTCTCTCCAATGCTTTTTCCGCAACAGCACAAGCATATCTATTTCTAACCATGTATGGTATTTCTTCAGAGTTTAGCGTTACGACAACATCACTCAATGTTTTTTCTAGCTCCTTGATGCGAACAGCAGCCTTGTTGAAAGCGTCAAAATAGAGTTTTGTCTGCCCTTTCAATTTTTCGTTGTGTTCATTCAAACGAATATTTTCTTTAGCAACAGCTTCAGCAAATTGTTCAACTGGCATTTCAAGTTTATCGCTCATATTAAAGTTCCTTTGTATTTACATTTATCCCCGTGATATCTTGCAAAAATATTTGGCTGGATTTCTTTATCACAGTGTTCGCATTTTTTCTTGGGTGTGTTTATTCTATGTTGCCTTATTTTTTCACGAGTTTCTTCAGAAACAAATCTACCAATCATCTTTTGCCTTATTTTTTCTTTTTGTAAATCTGTTTTTGTTCTACCTTTATTCATTAAACCCATACGTTTACTATTTTCAATTTGATTTTCGTTCGCCTTTTTACCAATATTCGATTCAGATATTTTTCTTTTTGACTCTTCTGAATGTTTTTTTGGTCCAAACCCACCACGTTCTAATTGAATTTTTCTACGGTTTTCAATTTGATTTTCCCAGTCATCACCATATATATCTTTATATGTTTTACCTTTATGATTTGGTGGTCTTGAATCTTCGCAAATATTCAATAAAATACCACCATCATCATAACCTTTTCTGCCGTATAATTTTATATATTTCTTTTCTAATTCATACGCTTGATCTTCATCAATAATATTTTCTACAATATAATGAATTATTGGCGGAGTACCAGCTTGTTTCAATGATTCAATTTTGTTCTTAAATCTTGTTTTATTTTTAGGCGATTTAACAACATTCATCATATGATCTGTTGCTCTTGTTCCTTTACCTTTTCCAATATAGAAAGGTTGATTATTTGTCGGATCAGTATATCTGTATATGTAAAACATTTAAGCCTCCTGTTTATTCTATTTATACAAACAAGAGACTTAAATTACCTATTACAAAGAGAAATTCTTAAATGAATCTTCTCTTATATCAAGTTTAACTCCTCCAGAAATATAACTTGACAGTTCCGTTTCTTGAGGCGCAACTTGTACATCAGAGCCACTGATCCACTTCTGCGTCCAAGGCAATGGATTAGATCCACCCTTGTATGTAGTAGGCAATCCAATAGCAGTCATTCTTTTATGACAAATCCACTCGATGTATTGTCCAAGTAAAATTTCTGAGAGACCAACCATCGACCCGTCCCTGAATAGATAACTTGCCCATGCCTTTTCTTGCTCAACAGCGCTGTTAAATAGGTTGATGCATTCATCTCTTGTTTCTTCTGCAATTCTGGCGAAGTCTTCATCTTCTTTCGGTAGTGCCTTGAGTAGCTGTTGTGTTCCAGCGAGATGCAGGTTTTCGTCACGAGCGATAAACTTAATGATTTTTGCATTACCTTCCATCCTCTTGACTTCCGCAAATGCCCATGAACATGCAAAAGATACATAAAACCTAACACCTTCAAGAACATTAACAGACATCAATGCAAGCCAGAGAGCCTTCTTGTGCTTGTATTCCGTATCCCTCTCATATTGATTCTTTGGCAAACTATTCCACCAAATCAAATCATCATAGTACTTGGAAATATCACCAGCGCATTCCACAATCTCTGGAATATCCATTATCTCATCAAATATCTTGGAAGGGTTTGGATAAATGTTTCGTATGATGTGCGTATAGCTGCGTGAGTGGATGGTCTCTGAGAACGCCCAAGTTGTGATCCAGGTTTCGAGTTCAGGTAAACTACAAATAGGTCCGAATGCCATTGTTGGTGCTCGACCCTGTACTGAGTCAAGGAGAATTTGTCGCTTAAGATTTGAGGTAAAAATATGTTGTTCATGAACAGTTAGATCCTTAAAGTCCTTGGCATCCTTGTAGATATCTACCTCTTCTGGGCGCCAGAAAAAGCCCAGCTGACGATCTGTTAATTTTTCTATCCACGGATATTTTTGACGATCATATCTAGCAATTGTTGGCGCATCGTCAAAGAAACAATTTACTTTAGTATGATCTTTTTTGTTATTAGCGTCAAATACACTGTACGACATTGTGCACCTCCTTATGATTTTCGATATTTGCTTTGGTGATCATTTTACCACATAAATCACATTAGCCTTCATCTGTGCTCTCCCATGCCCAATTAACTACGATCCAATCATCAAGACAATCATGAAATGAGTAGTTTTCATCTACATGCTCTTTACCAAACTTCTTACACATCTGTTGATACCAATGCGGCCAATACTCATGTAGAATTTCTGCTTCTGACATAACTTTTACATATCCACCCTCTTCGTCTGCTAAAGGGCTTTTGGGATCATATTCATTATAGCAGAAGTATTTCATAGCTCAATTCCAAATCGTTCTTTGATTATACGGATAGACTCGTCATCATTAGCACAACGCATTTTACCATTTGACGTATCATGTGTTTGTTCACAAATATCAATACATTCTCTGATGATCAACATAGCGAACTTTTCAACTTCGCTGTTATATCTAGTTTTACTCCAAATAATGTCACCATTATCGTCTAAGTGTATACCAGTCTGTTCTAAAAGTTCTTCAATTCGCTCGTTCATCACAACCCCTCTCCATGTTCGCAATCAATCTCGACACGGACGCAGGCAACACGAGAAGCACCTGCATGTCCATCCGCTTTTTCTCTAGTATCAAATAGGTCTAGAGTCCAGTTGCTCGATGGATATAAGTTTACCCAATATGACCGCTTGATACGAGGGCGGACTTCGATGAGGTCAACGCAGCTTTCATCGTTAACGTAAAGAACGCCACTTTTAGTCCACGATGTCGATTCCCATCCTCCATTAAGCCGTATTGCGCCATGAACAGGAAATAGGCCCCCACCATCCGTCGCATAGATGCGGACTTCATTGCCATCACGGGTGCGATACTTTTTGTTAATATCAATCATCACTTATCTCCAATCTCACTGAGAGCATATTCATGACATTGCTTCATACGAATCTGTTGCATGATACCAAAAGGTGTATACTCATTAATGTGTTTGTCTACGCCCATCAACTTATCGTGATGCTTCTGTAGCGTATCAAGCACAACATCATAATCTGGTTCGTCGTCAGTATCTGCGGTAGTAGAATCGTTTGTCATATTCAAGGTATCCTTCTGGCATCGTATAAAGAGTGTTATCATTGGCATTGAGAAGATGTGGTTTCATCTCCTCCTTTGAATGTACGATAACATATTCGCACTTTTCAATTCTAGCGTAGATATCTTCGAAAGTCAACTTCATTTTCTTTGCTTTCATTGCATTATTCCGCCCAAAGTTCAACACCTAATGAAACCATTCTCATTGCAATTTCTCTATTCTTATGATCTGAACCATAAACACCACATTGAGCAATAATACCAGAATCTTTATGTGTAACACGAATATCATGAGATGGAATACCTACCTGTTGCCCTGTAGGTTTCTCTGTTGACCAAGTATCACGATATATAAGTTCTACTTTATATTGATTACTAATTGTATCTCTTATATTTCCATTTATATCCGTAGGCATGTTTAAATTTACCTTCTATTGTATATTTAATGTTTGATGCATTACCATTTACACTTTTTGCAGCTGCTGACAAAGATTCATATTCTTCTAAAAATACACCGTCTATTGTATACTTTTCTACTGGTCTTAGCAAATTATTTTTTGCCCATTCATCCCATCCAGCTTTGGTTTTTTCCATATTTTCCTTTGTATGTTTTTTACCAAGCATTCCTTTTGGGTGTGGTTTTTCTTGCCATCTAGTTTTTAATCTTTGTATGTTTTGCTCTTGATATATTGGATCATTGTTTATAAATTCAAATCCACCACCAACCTTTGCTTTCATATTATAAAACATTTTGTTGTTAGCAGCATCATAAAAATCAATATAGTATTGTTCTCTTTCTCTAAGAATTACATTATCTTCAACTGATTCTAATATAACTCTATCAAAATTATCAATACCATACTTTTCTATTGCTCTATTGAAAGCCTTACCAGAACCAAGATAATTATCATTCTCAGTTCCAATATGGCTTCCAATATATTGCTTGTTATTTATTTTATTAGTCCAAATATAAACGAATCCAGCCATTATTATCTCCTATTTGAAACAGCTATACTATTTATAATATAACTGTTTTAAGGAGTATTAGATTGTACAGCTATCACATTGTTCGTCTTCAACTTGACTTGGGGCTAACTGATCCATTGCTGGGTTTGTTGCCTCATACTCTCCTGCCCCATCATTTGTTTGAAAATAATATAATTGTTTCATTCCCCACTTATACGCTAGAAGCAGATGGCCGATCATATCACTCATCGGTATCTTTTCATCTTCATAGAACTTTGGGTTGTACGAGGTGTTAACGGATATTCCTTGATCAATGAACTTTTGCAATACCCCGCAAATTTTAAGATATCCTTCGGGGGACTGTTGGTCCCAAAGTAGGTCGTATTTCTTTTTAAGTTTACGAACTTCTGGTACAACTTGTTTAAGGACGCCATCTTTAGACTGTTTAACAGAGACAAGCGATCTTGGTGGCTCAATACCATTTGTTGCGTTGCTAATCTGTGCTGATGTTTCTGATGGCATGAGAGCCATAAGCGTTGAGTTTCTGATGCCGACAGACTGAACCTTATCGCCCAATGAAACCCAGTCCATGCGATACGCAGGCGATACAATTTCGTCCAGTTCTTTCTTGTAGGTATGTATGGGGAACAAACCTTGACTGTATTTTGTTTCATTACTTTTCGGGCACGCACCTTTTTCCTCCGCCAAATCAACTGATGCTTTGATAAGATAATAAGACCAAGCCTCAGCATACGCATGAAGTTTATTCAACCCATCGTGATCAATATGCTGATAGCTAAGATCATTGCGAGCCAACCAATAAGCGAGGTTAATAATACCAACACCAAGAGGACGTCTGGCCATAGTTGAATTTTTAGCAGCCAAGACAGGGTAATCTTGATAGTCAAGTAGCTCGTCCAAAGCACGAACAGCAAGAGTACAAGGACGTTCAAAATCAGCAGGATCACGAATTTTCCCCCAGTTTATTGCCGAAAGCGTACAGAGGCTAATCTCTGCTTCTGATTCACTTTCAAATTCTTCATCAAATACATATACATGTTCAGTATCATCTCTAGCTACCTCTGTTACAACTTCAAAGTTAAATGGTAGATTCATTTTCTTTTTTCCTTAAATGTTTAGCTAAATTGCCCAGATCAAATTCTCTATGACAGCACAAGCAACTAGCTTTCTTTCCTTGCAGATGTTTTGTTCCGTGTGGTTCTTTGTGTAATATGTATTTTCCACGTTTCTGACCTGTTCTAGCTAATGTATGTTTCTTTTTAGTTTCTTCACTAACAGGACCAGTTTTTATTCCTTTATTCCAAGCTTTTTGACCCTTTAAAGATTTAGTCAAAGCATCTTGATGTTCTTTTGTTCTAGGTCTAGGAACACCTTTCAACTTCTCAGAAATTGCTTTATAATCATTATATTTTGAAGTATCTCCACCAGAACCATTTTCTTCTATGAAATTTGCCCACTCACTAGATTCAACTATATTCCATAGCTCAGAATAATACAATCCCTTTTCTCTAATATCTTCAATATTTTCAGATTGAAATAATACCTCAGTTTCAACATCATTACCATATTTGTTTAATTCTCGTTTCCATCTAATACCAGAACCAGAATACGTATATGGGTCTCTTTCTGTTTTACCAAGGTATTTTAATCCTGTAACTCTGTGAGTTTTAACATAAAGTGTAATCATAGTTGTGTCTCCTTCTTCACAACTATTTATATCTGCTATGAATTGGGGAGAGGTGTATTTGGATTATTTTTACGCCAAATCAAATATTTTTCATAGTCAGCTTTGGTCATTTTGATATGCTTCTTAACTGGTTTACCATCGTTAATATCATTAAGAGGAAAACTCGGCAAAGTTATTTCTGTGCACAAATTTGACATGCGAATAGGTGCTAACTCCTTAATGAACGATCCATGATCATTAGCGTGATCTACATTCTGCAGATAAATACGTCCGGTATCCTTCCTCTCTTGCATGAATCCTGAGAAGAGTTCAATGGCTGGTATTGTTTTCTTTCTAATTGCTGGGTTTTGTTCTGCAGACTCGTATAAATTTCTAAACCTGTCAGTATCAATAAAAAAAGAGTCATACAAGTCAGGAACGTCGTTAGGAGAAAAGAGGGTAATGTTACCTCCTGTGAGAAGTCTTTCATACATCACCTTATTAAATTGGACACCATAGTCCAAGCCACGGATACGATTATCTTCTGTGCCCTTATTGTTCTTCAATACCAACAAATCTTCGACTTCCAAATGCCAGATAGGGTAATAAAGAGTTGCCGCACCGCCTCTAACACCGCCTTGTGAACACGATTTAACTGCACTTTGGAAGTGCTTGTAGAAAGGAATGACACCAGTATGCGTAGTATCACCAGAGCGAATAGGAGAGCCGATAGCACGAATACGACCAGCATTAATACCGATACCAGCTTTTTGAGAAACATACTTAACGACTGCGGAAGCTGTTGCAGAAATTGAATCAAGACTGTCACCTGCTTCGATAAGAACGCACGAAGAGAATTGCTTCTGAGGCGAACGGAGACCTGCCATAATAGGAGTCGGCAACGATATTTCAAAAGTAGATGTTGCATCATATAAATCCTTTACCCATTTCAAACGGGTTTCTTTTGGGTAATTACGGAAAAGCACCATTGCGATAAGCATGTAGGCAAACTGCGGCGTTTCAAAAACCTGACCAGTTGAACGGTTTTTGATTAGGTACTTGCCACGAAACTGTTCCATGCCAACATAAGCGATAGAAAAGTCTCGCTTGTGATCAATGTAAGTATTAAGAGTAGCAAGATCAGAAGCAGAATACCATTCTTTAATACTTTTGTCATAATATCCTGCGCCAATAACGTTATCAATATGATTATTGAGAGTAGGAACATTATAGTCACCATAAACCTGCTTTCTGATATGATAATTGATGAGACGACCAGCAACATACTGATAACCGGGATTATCTTCTGAAATAAGGTCAGCTGAAGCCTTAATTAGTGTTTCTTGAATATCAGTTGTCTTGATGCCATTATAAAATTGAATTTGAGACTTCAATTCAATTTCTGATTCTGAAACACCGTTAATTCCTTCACATGCCCAAGAAACAACTTTATGGAATTTAGCCAAGTCTAAATGTTCTTTTGTACCGTTTCTTTTTGTTACTAGAACTGTATTAATCATTCTTCTCTGCCTCATTACGTGATAAAATTGCTGTATTGCCTTCAACAGACCATTGTAACACATCTCCTTCTTTCCAATCAAGTTCTTTGATTAGATCATCAGGAATAATGATGAACAACTCTCCATTTTCGTCTGTTTGTATTTCTGATGAATATTTCATAATTTGCTCCATGACTGCATACGCATCTTAGCTGAAAGCCCAGAATATGTATTATGGTCAATAATAGATTGAACAGATGCACCTGTATGACCAGTTTTAATCATATCGTTGATATCTTTTTCTTTGATGTGATCTGGCCAGATACAGACCTTGAACCCTTGATCAATTGCTTTGTTGATCTTACTAACAATTTCTTTGTTTCTGGGTTCGTTATCATATACTATCACAATCTTGTTAGAGTCTGCAAGCAAATTAAAGTTAACGTCTGAACCAGCCATTGCCAAACAATTATCAAGAAACAAACTGTCAATTGGTCCTTCAACAATGTAAACAATTTTTCTTTTGTCTATTGTTTCTTGACCAAATACCTTCTGTTTCGTGTCGTCTAAAATGATTGTGGAATAACGCAACCCTGTGGATGAACGAATTGCTCTGCCAGTAAATCCAAATACATATCCCCTTTCATCAATGAAAGGAAGAATTATACGAGGCTCATCAAATTTTAAAGCCTTTTCATTGAACTTATCAGGGATAATTTCATTCACCCAGTGATAATATGTAGGTGAATAATAAAGTCTAAAATGCGTATTTGGGGGTATTTTTCGATCTAAAATATATTTTTTTGCTGCATGATCATAAGGCAACTGCGATATCTTTTTTAAAGATTTAAATGGATCAAAATGATCAACTCTCCTTGATGAAAACTTTGTTACATCAGTTACGAACTTCTCTGGCTCAAGCTTTGATTGATCAGAATTCTTCAAGAATTCAATCCTATATTCTGAATAAAGAACAGGATTTATTAATTGAATAAATTTTTGAAGAGAAGCACTATAGCCACAATTATGACATTTCACATTGATACGATCAGTGTGTTCATAAAAGTAGCCACGAGTCTTTAATTTATTGGATTGTGAATCACCACATACAATACATCTGAACTTTGCACCAAATGGTTTGGTCTTTACAATCTTAAATCGTTCTAATTGTGTACCAACAAGAGATGCATATTTCTGATCTAACCATAACGTAGACATATATTAACTCCAATTTCAATAATGCAATACTGAGTATACGCACTTTGAAATCAAAAGTCAATAATTATTTTTTAGTAGAGATTGTCTTGTCTGCGTCGTTAATGTATTTTTTGATTCCGTCAAGTGAATTTTTGCATACAACGTTATATTTTTGAACTTTTATCAAAAGACTACCAACCTGTTGATTAGTCAATTTGTCCGAATCAGGAAACTTTTTGATTGTAGGACACTCATAAAGATTATCAGGTATCTTGACAACTTTATATTCTGGTGCTATAAGCTTTACTGGTTCAGTACTCGCACACCCAGCTAATGCCAATGTAATAATAGATACAGTTATCTTTTTCATTTTTTAATATCCTTATCACCAAATGATTTCTGTAATTTTGTAACAATTTCTTTGAGGTATGGTGCAGCAGCATCGCTGGCATCTGTTGATTTCATATTCTTATCGATATCAGTTGTTATGGTTTCTAAAGATGCATTCTTATCATCAATTTCTTTTTTCAAGTCATCAGATTTAGACTGCAGTTCTTTCATTTGATTATCAAATTCTTCTTTTTTCTGAGCAAGCAATTGTTCTTGTTGTGTATTAAATTCGGCAATGATCTCAATTCTAAGATTGTGGTCATGAACAGCAAGCCATGTCCAAAAAGATGCAACGGCAAAAGCTATTCCAAAAAGTATGAGAGGCAATCTTCCAAACATTATATTTGTGTCCTTCTTTTTACAATACCCATTATTACATTAGCTGCTTTTTGATTTCCTTTTTTATATTTTGTTGCTGCTTTTGGAGGAACAACAATAACACTTGGACGATCTCCAAGACCAGCAATACCACCGCCCCCTGCATTATTTACGACTCCTGCGGCGGCTGCACCATCTTCCATAACAGTTTCAACTTCTTTCATTGTATTAATTAAATCTTCTTCGAGTGAATATAATGATTCATTAACTTTCTTTTTATTAGGTTTTGCTCTGAGTAACATCAATGCAGCTGCGATGGTCGCAAGTCTTGTTTTACCAAGAGGCAACTTAGCAATCAATCTCTTTAAATTTATGATCATGATATCAAATAAAGGGAGAGCTTTCTTTTCATCAGGAGTAAATTGGTCTCTACTTTTTAGAAAATTTCCATCAGCGTCTATCAATCCTGCAGTATACGCAGGATACTTATCAAATGGCATGACCAATCTTCTTACGAAAGCATATACAAGATATGAATCTACAACCATTTTATATCTTCCTTAGTTGTTCTAGAATATAAGTATTCATTTTTATTTCTAATGTGTATATAGTTCTATTATCTATACCAACATTTTCTATTTTTTCTGGAAGAATATTTAAAAATAAAAGAAATGGTTTTAAATATTCTTCTAGCCCTCTGCATTTCAAAAACAACATTTTAGATGTTGCTTCTGGTCCAAATACATTATTGAGAATTATGATATGATTTAATATCAATCTCTCTTTCAAATCGCCTTCTTCTGCATATCTATTAAATAATCTTTTTATATACTTAAATCTTTTTAAATCATCATAAAATTCTATGGTGTCATAGCATTGTGTATTTTCATAATGTTTTGCTGCATATAATAAAAAATTTGACTCATCCAATTTATCCATAAAATTTATCTATTCTTTGTAATTACTAATCTACCATCTTTTGTAAAATAGCCTGTGTCACCGGGATAAAACCATCCGTCAATAAAATATTTAGCAGTACTCTCTGGATCATCTACATATTCAGTTACCATAGTTGTTGGTGACTTTATACGAATATACCCGCCATTTACAATTTCGACTTGAACATTTGGGAGAGGAAATCCTACACAACCATCTGTATCTTCGATCTGTTCTACAGTTGCAGAAGCTATTGTTCCAATTTCACTACATCCATAATTTACTTGAATATTTTTACATAACCATTTTTTAATAAAAGCCACATCCTTATCAGATATAGCTACATGGCCAGTTATTATTTGTAATAGACCAGCTGATTTACCAGTTTCTTGAAATAATTGTGCAACACGAACAAGATATGCTGGCGCACCAAAAATACAATCAACTTTTTCTTTTATAAAAGTTTCTACAATTTGATTTACAGGAACAATACCAATAATTTTTTTACCAGTTTGTTTCCCCCATTCTGCAAAACGAACTGCAGATGATGAATCTTTATCCCATGCAACATTTATTACTTTGCAATTTGAAATATGAATCCCTTTTGCAGTTGCAATAGTAGCGATTCTTGCTGTCATAATTGCATCAGTCAATTCTATTCTTTTAGGAGTTCCAGAAGTTCCACTTGTAGACACTATTATAGATGACATATTTTAAACCTTTTTAATTTAAATAAATTGTGCAGCCACGGCTAATAAGAATAGCATATGCTGTATCTGATGCAGAAGAACGTGGTGAACTTGTACCACCACTCAAATTTATATTATAACTATACATAGTAGTTCCATTTGTTCCATCTAAACTAGCTAATAAATTTAAAATATAATCAACAGAAGCTTGATCTAATGCACAATTATATGCAGTAAAATCGCCAAATATTTGTTTAATAGAATTAAAATTGAACCCATTGACCATAGATATATTATTATCAAAATTAATATATTGATCACAAATTGATAATAAAGGAAATGCTGGTGCAGTAGTCATAATCGGATTATTTGAAATTTCAAGATACCCAGTGATTAATTCTAATTCAGGAAAAGTTGGTGGATTTGCCATATTTACATTAGAATTAAAATATATATTATGTGTTGATCTCAATTCATCAAATTGAGTACCAGAAGATAAACCGGGATTATTATAAAAAAACATGGAAGCACAATATTCAAGTGAATTAAATCTTGGATAATCGGTTATAGAATAATTATAATAATAATTTAATACGCCAGCTTCTTGTAGTGCGGGAAATTGAGGATAATTAGTAAGATAATAATTATTTGTTATATATAAATTCCCATCTATATGGACTAAATTTGAAAAATTAAATGTTGTTGAGGTATTACTAATATCATGAATGGTAAAATTGCCGCCCACAAAAGCTAAATTATTTGCACTAAATGATGTTAATGAAGGTAAATATGCAATATTTACATATTGAGTTATTACATCAAGACCATCTAGATCAATATTAGAAAGAATTACTTCGCCTTTTCCACCGACTGAAAAATAATTATCAATTCCGCCAATATTAGAAAAAGTTATTGTTTCTGTTCCACTAAGATCAGAATCTCCAGTGTAGAATCTATCGGCCATCCAATATTTTGTTTTAGACTCAAGAATGTAATTATTTGAATTGTATATTATTGCTCTTCCTTTTAGAAGATTCATAATAAAAGGATAACCATTCCATACGCCAGTATATTGAATTTTTGGTGTCAACATTGGTAATGTAATAACAGAATTACCGTTACGTATAATATCTCCAGTAGGAGGTATTGATAAATTACCATCAATAGTGAAATTCCAATTTTGACTTAACGTATTATTTGCAATATATACATTAACACCATAATTTCCATAATTAGAATTCATTGACAAAACAGTAGCTCTATAAGAATCAGAAGTACTAGTATTTCCGTAATATTCAGTCCATATTTGAGATGCTCCTGGATAAACAAGATTTCCTTGATCCCAATTTTCATTTGTTTCTGTGTTAGTATAATATGAATAAGTATATAATGAACCATTTGCAAGAATTGTTGGTCCCATGCCTTGACCAATTTCAATTTCAGTCCCATACGTGGTTGATATTAAATTTAATAAACCAGTATTATCAAATGACCAGTTAACATCTGTATTTGTATTAATGTTAACTGATGAGCCATTTGATGCAAGAACTAAAGGTTCACCATAGTTTCTTGTGATTATAGTAGTATTAGAAAAAACAATATTTGCAGTTATAGTCTGTGATATACTATTTGCAAAATCAACAATTTTTATTTTATTAGTAGAGGGTGCGCCATTAGGATCATGTACTATCGCAAGTAAATCAGTACCAGAAACATTTACAATAGAATTTAATTCTGTAATTTTTGGCATTCAGACGCACCCTTATTTTTGTTATTAAGTATTTGAATTTGGTAGAACAGTATTGTCAGATGAATCGCCAGTAATAGAGCCCATGGCAACTAAAGTTTCATATTGTACACGCCCAGCTCTTCCACCACTTCCTACTTTACGTATAACCCACCCAGAATGTGTGACACCTTTATTGATACCACCACCAACAACAGCTGCTGCAGTAGCTGTTTGGCCTTGGAATGTTGCACCACCAGCTGTTACACTATTCCCGCTCGCAGCAGAAAATGATAATGCTGGACCACTATGAGTATTTGAAAGTTGTAGAACAGTAGTATTTGCTAAAATAACAAAATACTGAGTATTATTTACCAATCCTACTGGAGTCGATGTAGCATTACCAGCATAAGTAACAACATCACCAACAGCGAAATAGCTATTTGCAGAAACAATATCAATTGCATTGGATTGTACAGCCGTATTACCGTTCCAAATAATTAAATTAGGTGCTGGAATAGTAATTGTTGGATTAGTTTCATAAGAACTTCCACCACTATTAATAGTAGTCGATGTCACTCTTCCAGTTGAACTTACAACTGCTGTAACATTTGCTCCAGAACCACCACCACCTGTTAATGCAGCATATACGTTTGTAGAATAACCAGAACCAGAATTAGTTATAGTAACAAGATTTACTGGACCATTTGAAACATCTGTTTCAGTAGCATCAGCACCATATTGACCAACCGTTATGCCAGTGATATATGCATCTGGCGTAGTATTACCAAAAAAAGCATTACGATTTGCCGCCGTTGCTCTCTTATGATATTCAGTAACACCCCATAATACTGAATTAGAACTATTATCGTGATTACCCCATTGTGCCATTTGTTTTCTCCTTTATTCCTAAAAAAATAATATTAAAAAATGTTTATAATACTATATTTAGGTTTTTAAATTGCTAGACTGTTGTTGAAATATGTCCACTCATATCAGCTGATACAGCATTTGCTCCATCAACGGCCAAAGAACTAATTCCATCTGTGGAACGAAGCATCCACCCATGCTTCTTATGTGTATCAATTCTATCTTGAAGGAAATTTGCTAACCCAACTTCGCCTTGGGCATTTGCAAGTTTATAAGAATTTTTTAAAGCTATAATAACAGTATTATTATCAGATAAAGCTTGATTGAACATCTGGGAAGCAGGAATAACTTCAATTTGATCTTGAATCAAAGACAATTCTTTAAATCTTTGGAAAGAACCGGGAGCATAACCTTCGATTGCTCTGATGTGTTCAGCAACAGAATCAACAGAATCAAAAATTTCTTCATAAAGTTTTTGAAAAAATTTATGATACTGAGGAAAATTAGGACCAGTAACATTCCAGTGAAAGAAATGAATCTTAAGATAAAAGGCAAAGTTAGTAGCATGTAAAACTTTCATGCTTTCAATAAGTTGTTCCATGTTTATATCCCTTAAATAAAACTATTTATGATGGTATTATTTACCACCACCGCCACCACATCCACCACCGCCACCTGCGCCAGAAGAACTAGATTTGCCGGGGTAAGAAGTATGAAGCTTCATATCAACACCACGAAATTGTAATTTTTTAATTTTAATAAGATGGCCAGCTGGGTCTCTTACATTTAAATCTTCATGACAATTCCATTTACGAAGAGAAAGAGCTTTTCTTGTTGGCTTACCATTATCATCTTTCATTGGACCCGGCATACCACTCATACGAGCACAAAATGATTTGCGTCTTTTTGCTGCCTTTGAACCCGGTTTTAGTTTAGAAGGTTTAGTTGTTACAGCTGTTTGAAGATGTGAACCGGGATGTTCTCTACGATAAGAGTCAACTCCTTTTTGATTTAGTCCACCAGTCTGATTCTTACCTTCTTTTTTCTGCCATGCAGCAACTTCATCAAGCGAATTAAATTCTTCGTTTCTTGCAGCCCACATATTATCGACCATGTTTGGATATGGTCTTCCATGAGATTTAGCACGAGCTTTTGCTTTTGCTTTAGCTACAGGAGAAAGTTTTTCATGATGCTTTACAGGATTTGGTTTATCCCAAACTTCAGATTCATCAACAATCTGTTTTTGAATTTCTTGCTGGCGATATGGTCCTGTAGATTTTTTTCTATCAGTTCCAAGATTTCTTACTGTTAGATCAAGTTTCTTTCTTGGTTGACCAGAACGAGGAATAGCCTCACGATTTTCTGATTCAAGGAAAGATTCAAAAGCATTATTTACTTTTGCTGTTCTTTTAAATACATTCTGTACCTTATTTTTTTCGCCGGGAGTATCATGCTTGAATGTTTTTACCAACATATCAGTTCCATCATCTCTTTGATGGCTATCATTTGGATCAAGCTTTACAGATTCTTTTGCTACAACTTTTGAAGTTTTATTTGTATTTTTTGATCCAGTCATTATATTATCTTTCGTATCTGATTGAGGAGCAATATTAGCATCCTGTTCTCCATCAGAATAATGAATATCTTCATGATCCTGCATTATCTGTTGCATAAGAGCATTGATTTCATTTGCGTCAGCCACATTATTAGAAACATAATTAGGAGAATCAGTATCTGCAGAACCAGAAATATATCCCATTCCTCTTATGCCACCAAAGCCAGCACAGTTCACAGCCATTTCATTAATAAAATCTACTGTTTCTTTTAAGTTATCAGTATCAACAAATTCTTTCTTAAGAAATCTTTTTGCTTCTTTTTTCTTTACAGCTGGAATCAAACGCAAGGCAAGTCTATTGACGCCATCGCTATTTTTACCCATAATTTTTTCAATTCTTTGTTTTTCCATAGCAGAAAGATCAGATATTTTTCTATTACCAGCAAGTTTAGTTTTAATGATATTAAGTGCTAGTACTTTTGCTCTCTTAGCAATTACTTTAGCAGAACCTTTTCTAAGCATTGATTTGTTTCTGGCAAGTTCTACTTTACTTTTTATTCTTTTAAAATTAATAGCTTTCTTCATTCTTTGTTGAGTAGTCAATTCATTAATAGGTTCGCCAAAAAAATCACCAAAAGAATTATTTAAAAGATTTTTTTGCTCAGGGTTGATAATGATTTTATCTGGTCTTGATCCAGTCATAGTTAGTCCCTTATCAATAGGGTCATTATGCTGTTTAGTAACCATCTTCTTTATTTTTTCCCCACCAGTAGCTTGCGCTGCTCCTTGTTGGGTATTAGAATTTTGTGTGTTATCGTGACTGGGCATGGTATCCTCTTTTTACTTATATTTATATAATTAGAAAAAGTTAAAGAAATTTGAAGAACCACCAGCAGCAGCATAACCACAAGTTGCACTATTATATGCTATCAATGCATTATATGTGCCACCAGCACCATCAGCATAAGTTCCATACAAATCAAAGCCAGTACAATATGTAGATAATAATGTTCCTGAAGCAATATAAGTATTGAGAATAACTATAAGACCTTGGCCGCCATTGCCGCCAGTTTGATTACTGGTATAACTAGCTGCTCCGGCACCACCGCCACCCCCAATGGTTCCAGATCTATTTGTCGATGATGAAGCGTAACTACCACCAGCGCCGCCAGCACTACCAGCAACACCTAATATTTCTGTACCTTCTGAACCTGCACCACCAACACCAGCAACATTACTACCACCACCACCGCCGCCATTTATGCCAGAAGTAGCAACAGCACCACCACCCGAACCTAACCATCCATTACCACCAGCAGCCGCTGTTGCACTAGTTGCATTGCTGGCGGAAGCGCCACCACCATTTCCACCACCACCACCACCACCAGCAGTAGCAGTGTTATTATTAACATTATAACTACCATTACCACCATTTCCACGTGGACCAGCAGCACCGCCACCACCTGCGCCAGCAGCAGCGTAAGATGCACTAATTGATGAACCAACAGCGCCACCTGTTCCACCTGTATATGTTCCTGTTCCACCGCTACCACCAGAACCTGAAGAATAACTGCCACCGCCGCCGCCACCAGCAACGTAAGCGCCTGAAGCCCAAGTAGTTGAACCACCAGCAGAACCAGGTCCACTTAATCCCCCACTACCGCCACTACCTATTGTAATAGCAACAGACGACCCAGCTGTTCCTGAATAATTTGATACTAAGGTATATCCACCACCACCTCCTCCACCACCGTTATGACGAAGTGGTGTTCCGACACCAACACCACCTCCTCCTCCACCACCACCACCAATCAAATAAATTTGATTGTTATTTGGATTCCAGTTAGAAGGTAACGTCCATGAAGTTAAGCCAGTATTTGTTATTAAATATGCATCTTGATTATGATCAATAAACGCACCTCCACTCATCCCTCCCGCATTAGTTGAACCAGAACCAAGTTTCCATATAAATGGAGTAGAACCATTAGTTGTATCTGGCAAGTTGCCAAATGATATGTTAGATATAGTTAATGCTCCTAATCCACCAGCTGGATTACCAGATCCAGTCCAAACAATAGATGAGACATTTGCAGCGTTTGTTCCTCCCGAAAGAGTTAAATAATTTGATCCATCTCCAATTTTTCCAGGATTAGATAGATAATAGCTGGCTCCTTGTGTAAATGTTATTGTAGCTGTTCCAGAAGATTGAAACCCACCAAATGTTACTGCATAATTGCCGCTTAATGTTAATGTTCCGCCAGAGTTTAATAATATCCATGGATAAACCCAACCACCATTACTCGAACCAGTTAAGAATGTTTTGGCAGAAGAGTTTGTAGTTATATAATAACACGTACCTGTTCCAGCTGTTACAGTAAAATATGCAGTAGCACTATTATTAAATGGTGTTGTACCAGTCGCATAAATACTACCACCGTTTAATGTCATGCCTTTAGGATTTGCAGCACCTGCAGAAAAAGCTGAGCATGATACTGTTTGACCATTTAAATTTAAATAACCAGCATATATTTGTAAACTCCCACCAATTGTAAGAGAATCTAATAACGTAAATGTAGAATTATTTGTTGTGGTTCCGGAATACAAATAACAGAAACTACTTACAGTTATTGTTGCTCCGTTCGTTTGAACATTGTAAGAACTTGCGCCACCTGAATATGTTGCACCATTATTATAACCAAGTACAAATTGTGCTGCGTTAAAAGATAATGAACCCTGATTTATAAAATTACCAGAGCAATACATTCCTATGCCAGATACTGTTGTAGAAGCTCCGCTATAATTATAAAAAGAACCACCATACGTTATTGCATTTACGCCAGCAGTTTGAGTTATATTTAAAGTACCATAATTGTAAAAAGAACCGCCAGATTGATAACCAGAAAGATGATTGACGCTAGTACTAGCGCCAGAAAAGGTACATGTACCATTATTTGTAAAAGTATTAAATAACGATGCGCCACTACTACCTGAAGCAAATGTCACTGTACCGCTATTTGTTACTGTACCAATTGTAAGAGAATATGTACCTAAACTAAAAGTAACAGAACCAGCATTAACATTAATCGTACAAGATGGTGCAGTAAATGTAGCACCTAAAGTAACAGTATAAGTTGATGCTCGATCAAAAATTAATGTATCGCCAGTTGTTGGTGCAGTAGTATTTGCTGGCCCGCCTGATGACAAAGACCAATTAGCTGCTGTAAGAAAAACTCCACCAGTAGTTAAACGCCAATACTTTGTTGCCATTAAGCTGTACTCGTATCAGTATTTGACGTAGTATCAGTATCATCTACTACTTGACTAGCAGCAATTACAAAGGCGTACCACTTATCATACCTGTCCTGTTTCATTTGTTGAATTTGTTCAGGTGTATATGAATTATACTCATCGGCGGGCATAAGAATTGAACATGTAAATCTAAAACTACCATCTGGTTGCGACATTTCAAAATTATCAGAAATAAGATTTGTAATAGCCATAATGTATACTCCTATTTTATGCTTGTGTTCCAACTGCGATAACATCCCAGTAAGATTCGTCTGAATTATATACACAACCAATATATGTTACTTTATTGACTGTAGTTGTTGTTGGTAATGTTGTACCAAGAATACGAAAAGAACCTGAACCTGTAGTTGTCCAGGTTAGTGTTTGAGCAGTACCGTTATCTTTAATTCTAAACATTAACTTAGTACCATTAGTTGGTAAAAACGTTGAAGCATTAATTGTCAGTGTTGCAGCTAATGCTGTAAATACATACAAATCATATGATGCTGTGGTTGGTGTAACAGAAGAAGCAGATGCTGTGCTTGATACTCTCGGTGTATACTGACCGCTACTAGATGCTGCCGCCCAATAAGTAGCGCTACCATTAGATGTCAATACCTGACCAGTCACACCATTAGAACTATTAGCAGTGAGCGAACCAGTAATAACAATATTATTTACTGATATTGATTGCCCATTTGAAAATCCACCACCAGTTCCAGAACCAGCTGATCCTGTGTAACCAATATTTCCTATAGAACCAGAATAACCTAATGAACCAACATACCCAGTTCCGATTGATCCCGTATAACCAGAAGAACCAGCATATCCAACGCCAACAGAACCTGTATATCCGGTCGATCCAAATGATCCTGTGTAGCCAAGATTTCCTTGTGATCCAGTATATCCAGTTCCACCTTGTGATCCAACAAACCCTGAGTTTCCTGTTGTTCCTTGAGTTCCTTGTGATCCAGTAAATCCAGTTCCACCACTTGTTCCCGCAGAACCTACAAATCCAGTTGAACCCCAATATCCTTGAGAACCTTGCGAACCAACAAACCCTACTGATCCTGCATAACCAAGATTGCCTTGCGAACCAACAAAACCTGTTGTTCCTTGCGAACCAACAAAACCTGTTGTTCCTTGTGATCCAACAAATCCAGTTGTTCCTTGTGATCCAACAAATCCTGTTGATCCAGCATAGCCTAAATTGCCTTGTGAACCAGCGTATCCAAAATTACCTTGTGATCCAACAAATCCAGTTGTTCCTTGTGATCCAACAAATCCAGTTGTTCCTTGTGATCCAACAAATCCTGTTGATCCAGCATAGCCTAAATTGCCTTGTGATCCGGCATAACCAAGATTTCCCTGTGATCCGACAAATCCTGTTGTTCCTTGCGAACCGGCATATCCTTGATTACCTTGTGATCCAGTATATCCCAAATTACCTTGTGATCCAGTAAATCCTGATATACCTGTTCCCCAAAATACACCACCAGTAGAATTTGCTTTCAATACTTGTGTGTCAGTTCCATAAGAACCATTTGCAGATATTTTATAATTTGTAAATGTTATAGTTGAATTATTAACTGAAAAATTTGATCCAAGATTTATAGATGAAGTAGCACCAGTTAAAGCTAGACCACCGGGAGTCAGATTTGTATATACAGTGTTATTGCCCATCTGAAGAAGTGATGCATTAGCAAAAAACAAATCAGTCTGTGTTGCAAATATACTTCCTTGTGGAGCATATATTGAACGACCACCGGGTCCATTCACGCCGGGATCACCAAGAGCAATAAATGCAGATGTAAGTTGACCGGGAATATTATAATAAGGCGAAATTGTTACTAAGTTTGCAGCATCACCAAGTGTTCCAACATTGATAGAATTTGATGATAGAATACCATTTGAAGTATTAAGAACAGTATTAAAAGTATATGTTCCAGTTAAAGTATATGTTCCAGAAGTATTGACATAAGCTGCAGCTGCAACACCACCAAGATAAGATGCATTATTAGCAGAAAGTAAAGCAACATTACCAGCTAATCCAGATATTGCCTGATAACTTGATAAATCTGTACCAATAGTCAAAGTTTTTGATATACTATTAGTAGTCAGAATGACTGCGTATCCATTTGCAACTGTAAGAGTATCTTCACCAAATGCAGTTATTATACTTTGACCAGCGACATTGATATACTTATATCCAGACCCAAGACTTACAAATACATTTCCAGAACCCTGATCCGTTACATGAAGACCAGTAGATTCATCAAAATTAATTCCAGTAATTCCAGAAACAGAAGTATTAACTGCTCCCCCATTACCATTGGTGCTTCTTACAGTAACAGAAGGAAGTGTTGACCAATATACTTTATTAGAACTTCCGTTTGATGTTAATACTTGTCCAACACTTCCAGAAGTACTACCAGCAATAATTTCAGAATTTATAACAAGATTTGCATTATGTGTATATACACCCGTGATAGTATATGCACCAGAAGTATTAGTATAATAACTTGCTGCTACACCACCAAGATAAGATGCATTATTAGATGTTACTGCATTATTAACATTTAAATTAACTTCTGATTTATTATTTAAATAAGATGCATTATTAGATGTTACTGCATTATTAACATTTAAATTAGCTTCTGATTTATTATTCAAATAAGAAGAATTGTTTGCTGTTACTGCATTATTAACATTAAGATTGCCTTCAGTTTTTCCAAAAGCATATGTAGAATTATTTACATTAAGATTGCCTTCAGTTTTTCCAAAAGCATATGTTGTATTGTTTGCAGTTCCAGAATAATTAGTCGAAGTTGTTGTAGTAAATATTGTAGAGTTACCAGCAATAAAACTATTTGCTTGAATAATACCAAGTGTAAGACCAGCAGGGTCTCCGGCTGCAGCATCTGTCGAATTGTTATAATAAGTTAAAACAGAATTTGCTGGATTTATAACAAGCAAAGCTTGTCTATCTTGTGTATCAAAATAATGGAAAGCAGTACCAACTAATCTTCCATCATTTCCTGTAAGAGGAGCAAGATTTGCTGCAGTATGAAGACTTATAACAGCGTCTTGAACAATAAGATTGTTTGCACCAATAATAAAAGTATTTCCAGTAAATGTTAAGTTGCCACCTATGGAAACATTTCCAGAAACAGTAAGATTATTATTAATAACTACTGCACCGCCATATGTTGCACCAGAAAGAGCAGCATAATTTGCAAGATTTGCTTGTAACTGTGAGTTAGAAACAACATTTGCAGCTGAAACATCGCCAACATATGCTGTATTATTAGAAGTTAAATTTGATACACTAGATGAAAGACCAGATATTGTTTGATAATTTGCTAAATTTGCAATTAATTGTGCGTTAGAAACAACATTTGCAGCCGAAACCGCACCAACAAACAAAGTATTATTGGCTGTTCCAGTAAATGAAGTTGCATTAACAACGCCATTAACGTATAATCCTGTAGTATTAGCAATTGCCATAACAATATTAGCAACACCACCAGTATATAATGTCAAACCATCAGCTGATCCAACAGATATTCTACCATTTCCAGTAATATAATCCATAACAATGCCATCTCCGTAAACAGGAGAACCAGCAAAAGTTGAATTTGAATAGAACCCATTTCCAGAAACAATTTCATTATTTACAGCAAGAACACCATTAACAATAAGATTTGCATTATGAGTATGAACACCAGTTATTGTATAAGAACCAGACGTATTAATATAAGATGCTGCAGCAACACCACCAAGATAAGATGCATTATTAGCAGAAAGTAAAGCAACGTTACCAGAAAGACCAGCAGTTGTTTGATAATTTGAAAGATTACTTGATAGTTGTGAAGTATTTACATAGAATTGATTGCTGACATACAATACTGCATTAGAATATGCTGCAGATGCATTTGCAGTTATTGCTGTATTTACAAGTCCAATTACTGTATCAGTATGATAGACTGAATTGCTATACGCTGCAGATGCATTTGCAGTTATTGCTGTATTTACAAGACCAATTACTGTGTCCGTGTGAGCAACAGAGTTTGAATATGCTGCAGATGCATTAGCAGTTATTGCAGTATTGACTAAACTAATCTTAGTATCTGTGTAAAGAACAGAATTACTGTATGCAGTAGAAGAATTTGATGTAATAGCAGTATTGACTAACCCTATTACTGTATCAGTATAATAGACTGAATTGCTATACGCTGAACTTGCATTAGCAGTGATTGCAGTATTGACTAAACCAATTACAGTGTCTGTATGAGCAACAGAGTTTGAATATGCTGCAGATGCGTTTGCAGTTATTGCAGTATTGACTAAACCAATTACTGTATCAGTATGATAAACCGAATTACTATAAGCAGATGATGCGTTTGCAGTGATTGCAGTATTGACTAAACCAATTACTGTGTCGGTGTGATAGACTGCATTTGAATAAGCAGTAGCAGAATTTGCAGTGATTGCAGTATTGACTAAACCAATAACAGTATCAGTATGATAGACTGAATTGCTATATGCTGAACTTGCATTTGCAGTTATTGCAGTATTTACATAACCAATAACAGTGTCTGTATGATTTACTGAATTACTGTAAGCAGCTGATACATTTGCAGTTATTGCAGTATTGACTAAACCAATAACAGTATCAGTATGATATACAGAGTTAGAATATGCTGCAGATGCATTTGCAGTTATTGCAGTATTTACATAACCAATAACAGTGTCTGTATGATTTACGGAATTTAAATAAGAAGTTGCTACACTTGTTGATATATAAGTATTTACTAATCCAATCTTAGTATCTGTGTAAAGAACAGAATTAGCATATGTAGTATTTAAATTAGCTGTTAATAAAGTAGTGTTGGTATAATATGCTAGATTACCAGACAGTTGTGAATTTGAAACAACATTTGCAGCTGAAACAGAGCCAACATAAAGAGTATTGTTAGCGGTTCCAGCAAAAGAAGAATTCCAATATATTCCACCAGTAGAATTTGATGTTAGTATTTGTGCAGATGTTCCAAGTTGATTATTGGCATATATTTCATTTACTTTTAATGTACCAGCTGGATTTCCATTTATATCGAGAAATTCTAATTTGCTAGAAGTAAGATTAAAGTAAGATGAGTTGTTGCCTAATTGTATTTGTGAACTGTTTGCAAAAAAGAAAGTTTGTGGTGTAGCATAAGGACTACCTTGTGGAAAAAACCATGGATATGTTCCAGGTCCATTTTGCAAAGTATTGACGCCATATCCCAATCCTATAGTTGGACCGGTTATTTGTGAATTATTATTTGTAAGATTTGCAGATAAAATATAACTTGTGGATGATACTGTATTTGATACAGTTAGTGTATTGCTTGATGAATTGAAAGTAAAACCGGGGCTACCATTAGCAACACCATTATTATTAAATACAACTTGAGAATCAGAACCAGCTATAGGACCATACGAACCAGTATATCCTTGTGAACCAGTATATGCTCTTGATCCTGTATAACCTATGACAGTACTTTGTGATCCAGTATAACCACGTATACCTCCATAAGGAAGATCAGACCAATGTGTTAAACCATCACCAACTTTAAATAAAGAAGTATCTATTTCAATCGCCAATTCTGCAAGTGCTAATATTGTATTAGCTGCAGCCCATTGAGCAGAAGTACCTCTTCGTAATTGTATTTGAATTGCCATTTATTTACCCATAAATTGATACTATATTTATAATCAGGTTTTTAAACACCACCAGCATCTATCGGATTTATTCCGCCATAATTTGTTGTTGGATCCCCACCATCTAAATTAAAATATGAACCAACAGTAGACCAATAAACATTAGAACCAGTAGTAGTCAATACTTGCCCATTTGTTCCTGTACTATTGTTTGCTGTAAATGAACCAGCAATAATAAAATTATTTACAGAAATAGATTGACCATTTGAAAATCCACCAGTTCCACCAGACCCAACATAACCAATAATTCCTTGTGAACCAGAATACCCAATGCCTTGTGAACCAGTATATCCAGCTCCAACCGAACCTGTATAACCTAGTGCTGCATATTCGCCGGGAATACCTTGTGATCCAACATATCCAATAATTCCTTGTGATCCATCATATCCTAATGAACCAGTATAACCATTTGAACCATCATAACCAATAATGCCTTGATTGCCTTGTGAGCCAGTATAACCCAGTGCTGCATATTCACCGGGAATACCTTGATCACCCTGAGAACCAGCATATCCTTGATCACCTTGTGAACCAGTATATCCTAATGCAGCATATTCGCCGGGATCACCCTGATCACCTTTTGGTCCTCTTAATCCCTGTGATCCATCAAATCCTTGAGAACCAACGTATCCAACATAAGCAGCTGCACCATCAAGACCAGCCGAACCAGTATATCCTAATGCAGCATATTCGCCGGGATCACCTTGATCACCCTTTGATCCTACATATCCAATAGAACCAGTATATCCAGCTCCTATAGAACCTGAATAACCAATTGCTGCAAATGCACCGGGAATACCTTGCTCACCTTGTGAACCAGAGTAACCAATATTGCCCTGCGAACCAGCATATCCTAGTGCTGCATATTCACCAGCAATACCTTGTGATCCAACATAACCAACAACACCTTGATCACCTTGTGAACCAGTATATCCTAATGCTGCATATTCGCCGGGATCACCTTGATCACCTTTAGAACCAGTATAACCAAAATCACCATGGTCGCCTTGCGAACCAGAATAACCTAACGCTGCATATTCGCCGGGGATACCTTGTGATCCAACATATCCTAATGATCCAGAGTATCCAAAATATCCTTGAGACCCAACATATCCTAGAATTCCCTGCGAACCAGTATATCCTAATGCAGCATATTCGCCGGGGATACCTTGTGATCCAGAATAGCCTAGTGATCCAGAATAACCAATATCACCGTTTGAACCAACATAACCAATAGCTGCAGCTTCGCCGGGAATACCTTGTGAACCAACATATCCAACATTTCCTTGCGAACCAGAATAACCTAATGCAGCATATTCGCCGGGGATACCTTGTGAACCAACATAACCAACATAACCTTGTGATCCATAATATCCTTGCGAACCAGAATAACCAAGATCACCTTTTGATCCAGTATAACCTCTAGCTCCTAAAAATCCTTGTGATCCAACATATCCAACATAACCTTGTGATCCATAATAACCTTGTGATCCAGTATATCCTTTATCGACAGATGCGCCATCGAGACCAGCTGAACCTGTATATCCAAATGAACCATTATAACCGACTAACCCATCAGTTCCTTGTGAACCAGTATATCCCATACCGGCAAATAAACCATCAATACCTTGTGATCCAGTATAACCAAATGAACCGTTAAACCCTAGTGATCCAGAATAACCAGAAATGCCATCCACACCTCTAGAACCAACATATCCAGCACCAGTTGATCCTGTATATCCTACTGAACCATCATATCCTTTAGAGCCAACAAATCCTGCACCTCTAGAACCAGTAAATCCATTTGATCCATTATATCCTGCAGAACCATTATATCCTCTAGACCCCATATAACCATAAACAGTAGTCCAATAGGTGCTAATTCCATTTGAGGCTAGTATTTGACCAGGCAAACCAATACTATTATTAGCATAAAGTGTATTTAAATAAAGATAGCCATGAACAGAAAGATCACCACCATGATCAATAAGTGATGATGATATTATTGTATTAGTTAACCCGTTAGTAGTATCAGCTAATAGTATAGTACTACCATTCACAGAAATATATTGTTCTGATAATCCAGCTTGGAATGACGCACTGCTTATTCCAGTTGGTGAAATAATAGTTGTCTGTGTAGTATTGCCAATACTAAGTGTACTAGAATTTGCAAAGAATAAAGCTGCATCAAGTACTACCTGACCATCTTCATCTTGCAAGGAAGCAATAGTAATACCTCTACCATTGATATATGTCTGTAGATAAGAACCTCTGGTATTAAACTTAGTTCCAGTAGCATCGATAGTAAAGTTACTGAATCCCGGTGTACCTACGAATAGTGAGGTGGGAGTAATTTTTGTAAATGATGTAGAATTACTTACAGCAACATAAATTGGATTTGATATAGTAGTTGTTGCGCCAGTAACACGGACATTAGAAACAATTGGAATAGAAGAATACGCAGATGTCGTAATTGGTGTTTTTTGAATAACAACATATGTAAATCCTACTCCTCCTAAAGAAGAAACATTTACAGATTTTGCTGCTACTGCAGTAGTGCCAGATGCTTTAGAATATAAAGTTACCGCAACAGAAGTTGATGAAGGAATAGAAACAATTTGATATGGTTTTGGACCACCTGAAGCATCACTGAATGGGAAAGCACCTTTCAATGCATTTCCATTATTATCCAAAACAATATAACTTGGATAATTTGGTGATTGAATATACAAATAATCAGAAATATTTAAAGCATGAGGACTGCTAAAAGTAATTTTTAATAATACTTGACCAGAATAACTACTTGGATATGCATCATTTGAAAATGTTGTTATAGCATATGAAACTGCATCTTTAGTTGGATCATAAATTGTAAATGCATTATATGCAGGATCAACACTATCAATAGCAACAGAAGAATAATTATATGGTCCTGCTTTAATAGTAGTTGATGAAATACCAGTAATACTTACAACATCACCAGGATTATAATAATTAGTTCCAGCTGTATAATATGTTACATAACCTTGATTTCTTGATAGATATTTTAACTGAAGATTTGTTGCAGTTTTAGAAGATGTTAATGCAAAACTAAAAGTATTTTGTGATCCAAATTCAGTTATATTAAATGAAGGTAAATTATCAATATAATAAAACCCAGTGCTTGATATAGTAGCAGAAACACCTCTTACACCTTGTAGTCCATGGTTTTGTGATGTTTGAATAGTAGCAATGCCAGCACCAGATACAGAATAATATGAAACTGGATATGTTAAAATAGTATTATAAAGATTTAATATAGCATTTGCTGAATTATTACCAACAAACAATTCTTGAGTGGTAATAGTAGTATTATTTACTGGGTCAGATGTACTGACGCCAACATCTGATAAAAATGTATTTACTGTTGAGTTACCAGCAAATATTGAAGTTGAGTTGATAGTAAGAGTATTATAAACATCTGTTACTGAAATACTTTGAGATGTGAGATATTGAAAGCTACCAAAATATGATCTTAAATCTGATTGTGTCGCACCAATATGGCTCCATGACATTGCAACATTATCATAAATTTCAAGAGTATTTACTTCATAGTTATATCTTATAGCACCATTTGCTGTACTTGTTGGTGTGTATCTTCCAGTATTTGAAGAAGGAAAATATATTACTTGTGAGTTAGAAAAATTAATTGCATTAATAGAAAGTTGAATAACGTTGTCAACAATTAAAGTATTTGAAACAAATAGATTATTTCCTACATTAAGAACATTTGCAACAGTAAGAGTGTTTCCAGTAAAAGTAAATGATGCATAGGAATTAATTAATCCCATATCATTTATTAGTACTTGAGTATTGGAACTATTTTTTAAAGTTAAATATGATCCTGAACCAGTATATCCTACAGAACCAATTGATCCCCAATATCCTTGTGATCCGGCATATCCAATACCAACTGACCCCCAATATCCTTGAGAACCAGCGTACCCAATACCAACTGAACCCCAATACCCTTGTGATCCAGCATAACCAAGAATACCTTGATCACCTTGTGAACCAGCATAACCAAGAATACCTTGATCACCTTGTGAACCGGCATAACCAATACCAACTGAACCCCAGTAACCCTGTGAACCAGCATAACCAAGAATACCTTGATCACCTTGTGAACCGGCATAACCAATACCAATTGAACCCCAGTAACCCTGTGAACCAGCATAACCAATAGAGCCCCAATAACCTTGAGAACCTGAGTATCCAGATGAACCGAAAGAACCAGTATATCCTATTACTGTGCTTTGTGAACCGGTATATCCAAAATTACCTTTTGATCCAGTATAACCTAATGAATTGAAAAATCCAACAGAACCGGTGTAACCAACACCAGCATAAGCACCATCAGCACCTCTTGATCCTTGAAATCCTGTATTTCCTTTTGAACCAGTATAACCTAAAGAACCATCATAACCTTGTGCGGCAGACTGACCAGAAATACCCTGTGGTCCTTGAGAACCAGCATATCCAACAAAACCTTGTGAACCCCAATAACCTTGTGAACCAGCATAACCAATACCAATTGATCCCCAATAACCTTGCGAACCAACATATCCAACAATACCTTGATCACCTTGTGAACCGGCATATCCAATACCAATTGATCCCCAATATCCTTGTGATCCAACTGAACCCCAATAGCCTTGTGATCCAGCATACCCAATACCGACTGAACCCCAATAACCTTGTGAACCAGCATAACCAATACCAATTGATCCCCAATAACCTTGCGAACCAACATATCCGACAACACCTTGTGAACCCCAATAGCCTTGTGATCCAGCATACCCAATACCGACTGAACCCCAATATCCTTGTGATCCAGCATATCCGCCAACACCCTGTGATCCCCAGTAACCCTGTGAACCCCAATAGCCTTGTGAACCAGCATAACCAATACCGATTGAACCCCAATAGCCTTGTGAACCAGCATATCCTAAAGAATCGAAAAACCCTATTGAACCAGTGTACCCTGTGTTTCCTCTTGCTCCTGCAGCACCTGTTTGGCCAGGAACACCTTGAATTCCACCTATACCTTGAATTCCTTGTTGACCTTGCGATCCAGTATATCCTATTACTGTACTTTGTGATCCGGCATACCCAATACCGACTGATCCCCAATATCCCTGAGAACCAAAATAACCTTGTGAACCAACATAACCGACAACACCTTGAGAACCAGTGTATCCGATAGAACCAGTTGAGCCCCAGTATCCATAAGAACCTGTATATCCTATTACTGTGCTTTGTGATCCAACATATCCGACAACACCTTGTGATCCTGTATAACCTGTTGAGCCCCAGTATCCATAAGACCCAGTATAACCTGTTGAACCCCAGTAACCCTGCGATCCAACATACCCTACAATACCTTGTGATCCAGAATAACCTATTGAGCCCCAGTATCCATAAGAACCGGTATATCCTATTACTGTGCTTTGCGATCCAACATACCCTATGACACCTTGTGATCCTGTATAACCTGTTGAGCCCCAATAACCGTAAGAACCGGTATAACCGACTGATCCCCAGTAACCCTGCGATCCTGTATAACCAAAAATACCTCGTGATCCTGTATAACCTGTTGAACCCCAGTATCCATAAGAACCGGTATAGCCTAAAACACCCTGTGAACCAACATATCCTACAACACCTTGTGATCCTTTATAACCAGTATCGCCTTTATCTCCTTTATCGCCAGTTCTATCAAAAACTATAATAACTTCTGTGCCGTCAGTAAATGTTCCAGGTCCAGAAAGATAATTTATGTTTATATAAAATACACCAGTACCTGAATCATAAAATGATGTTGATGTGAGAGAATATAAAGCAAAATTAGCATTATTTGCTTTTGATGTAATCGTAAAATGGCCTTTGATAGAAGATGTAGAATCAGCTATCGTATTTAAAAAACTATAAAGTAAAGTATTATTGATATCATATTGATCAATTTGAAGTTGATTACTAGGATTTATGTAAATATTACCAACAGTTCCCGGTGCTGCGGTAGAACTAAACATATAATCAAATGCTATGCCACCATAATCACCTTGAAATCCTCTAGAACCAACATAACCTTTATCGCCAAGTTCGCCCTGTGATCCAGTAAATCCAGATGATCCTGTATATCCAATTGTTCCTTGATCACCTTGCGGACCCAAATCACCGGGGAAACCTTGCAATCCTCTCGAACCAGCAAATCCATTTGATCCTGTATAACCAACAGAACCGGTGTATCCTTGCGAACCAATATACCCCGTAGCTCCAGTAGACCCTTGATAACCAGTCGCACCAGATGAACCTTGAAATCCTAATGAACCTTGAAACCCAACATCACCAACAGTTGTCCAACGTTTTCCATCAAAACGCCATGTTCTACCAGCAGTAACTGTTACTTGATCAACATAAGGATTTGGCGGAAAATAGATTGTCATTTTTTAGGAAATACCTTTTTTAATTTATATTGTATTTATGAACCCAAATAAATTATAAATGAAATTCCATAATATGATGGCTCGTAATTTATAATACCAGACCCAGAATGGTTATGAGATACTTGTCCAGCAACATGATTAGCATCATATCTTCCATCATATCTAATACTAGCAGCACCAGAATAAGAATGATCGTGAATATTACTAGCAGTAGATAAAGTATAAGTATAATTATATCTATTAAAATCAAATGATGTAGCATTATTTACGTTATGTTGAGATGCACTTAATTGAATATATCTATTGGATAAATCTGGTGTTTTATAAGAACCAATAGTTTGCCCATTACATAGATACCATCCAATAGGCAAATTTGTTGTATTTGAATCTGAGTAACCAATAATCATCCCATATGTAATTCCAGTATTTTTATTTGCTTTATATACCCTCAAAATTGTTCTTTTTAATTCAATTGAAGCCGATAATGTTGTTTGCGAAACACCATGAGAATGGTTTCCTGAAGATTGATATGAATAAAAAGAATAAGATGCAGTACTTAGGGCAGAGTATCCGTTTTCTTTGGCTCCATTGCCATGAGTATGTGCTCCAGCTGTTGATACAGTCGTTAATGTTGCACTAGATGTCGAATAACTATTTGCACCATATATTCCACTATTACTTGTAAAATTTGATGAAAGCCAACTTGCACTGCCAGAAATTAAAAAACAATTATTTGCATTAGTTACTAATGTATAATCATCAGTTGGATTATTTGTAAAAATAATTGTATTTTTTGGAATTTCTGTTGTAGATTGATTTAATTTATATGACCCGACAACAATTGATTTTGGATATGCTAAATTTATGGCAGATGATGGAGTCATAACAGAATGACTATGATCACCATTAGTAGATGAATAATAATCTTGACTATATGGAACTTTATTATTATTTACAGGTTGTGAAAATTGATATGCATTAGTTGCATTATCTGGAAGAGAATGACCACCAGCAATGCCTGTTGTTGTAATACTATAATCATCTTTTTTAATTGATTGTTTTGTGTTGACTAAATTTGAAACAACAGATTTTATTATAGAGGGAGTCCCATCACTTTGAGACATATCAATAAAATTCCATTTACTTTTATTTTCATAATTTGAAAAATCATTATTTGCAAGAAAAATAACAGCATTAACTGGTAAAGTTGCACCAGACAAATTTGGATTTGATAATGAAAATGATGTGCCTAAAGATTGAAACCCGAACATATTTTAAATGTCCAATAATGGCCAAACCACATCATCAAGACTAGTATATTTTTTTGTTATATCTCTAAGTTGTTGTCTATATGCAAGAAGTTTTTGATATTGATCATTTGTTAAAGTAGTTATGATGCCTAAATCTAATTGATCTTTATGACGAACTACCATCCAATCAGTTTCATATAATTTATTTGTTCTTGAATCTGATAAAGAAGGTAAAGGTGCCAATGCTCCATAACCATCATTATGTGCAGCTTGAATAATTATATCTTTATTATCATTAACCCATTGAATTTCTGGCAAATCTGTTCCAGAAATAACTTCTGGTCCTGATCTTTCTACAACATAGATTGCTCTTTCTGGTTCATAGAACATTAAATGTGTATCCTGAAATGGATATCCAGTCAATGTTTTAAAATTATCTGCGCTACTAAAAAGATGATCAATTCCACTCAAAGAAATGCTGCAACTTCTATTGACAAAATCTAAAGTTACTCTATTAAATTCCATATTATAAATCTCCTATTTAAAAATAATTTTTACCAGAAAGAGTTCCAAACCATGAAGCTCCTTTGTTTGCAGTATAAAATGTAAGAACATCTGTGGCATTTGCTCCAATTGATAATGTTGGAGCAGAGCCAGATGGCCATTTTATAACAGTATCTGCGCTATATGCAAGTGTTCTATTTCCATTGCCATCTTGTGTAACAAACAAAACTAAATTATACCCTCTATTATCTTTCATTCCAGTATTTGAAAATGATAAAGTAAGAGTTGAAATACCCAAAGTTATAAATTGTATATTTCCATTTGCAAGATATAATGTTTTTGGTGATGTAGTAACTGTTCCATAATTTACTACTGCCTCACTATAATTAATCATATCAAGTGAGGTAGCAACAAAAGCATTATTTACAATTGCATTTTGAGCAAACGTAATTGTATTACTGAATAAAAGAGTTTTATTTGGATCAAAAAAACCAAGAGAGCCTGTGTATCCAGCTGTTCCACCATTAATTCCAAGCCATACATTTTGATCTGGAAAATAAGCTGACATAAGACCATCATCAGTATCAAACCAAAGTTCGCCAGCAACTAATGGCGCAGGAACAGTATTTTGGAATACTGCATTTGGCATAGAACCAGTATAACCAATTCCTTGTGAACCGACATAACCTATAGAACCTGTATACCCATCATGCCCAATATATCCAGCAGAACCTGTATATCCTTGTGCTCCACCGGGATCACCTTGTATACCTTTATCACCAACAGAACCAACATATCCAACTGAACCTTGATAGCCCGTATCACCAACTGATCCAGAATAACCAACAGAACTAGTATATCCAACAGAACTAGTATACCCTACTGACCCTCGATATCCAGTATCACCAACTGATCCAGAATAACCAACAGAACTAGTATACCCAACAGAACTAGTATAACCAACACTTCCTTGATAGCCTGTAGAACCTTGATAACCTGCAGAACCTTGAAACCCAGTATCAGGGAAAGAATTCCAACGCTGCCCATCCCATTGCCATGTTTGACCACCAGTGACTGTAGTTTGAAATGGAATAGGATTGGAAGGAAAAAATAATGACATTATTTAAAAATACCTAAATTGTTTTTTAGTATTTATGGAGATGGTAAGTAAACATAATATATTAAATTATAATGATCTGGTTCATATGAAAAAGATGCTCCTGATATACTATGAGTATGATTTACTGATGCAGTATCATGATAATCATTTTCATTTTTAGTAGAAATTGCTTGATATGCACCAGAAGTTCCATGTCTATGAGACCAAGTATTGTTAACAAGAGTTGTATTTAAAAAAGAAATATTATTAATATCATTTGCAGTTATAGGAGTTATGTTATGTGATGATATATCAGAGTTCCCACACATAACATATCTATCAACAAGATTTGGTGTTGTATATCCATTTATTGTTTGTCCATTACAACAATACCAATCAGCTGGAACATTATTAGTATTAAAACCAAATATCATGCCATAAGAAATATATACATTTTGTTGTTGAACAACATATGTTCTCAATTTTACATATTTTTTATTTTGAGTAAACGATATAGTCAAAGTATGAGTATGAGCTTTTGATGTAAAGTCTTGGTTTTGACCTGTTGCTTGCATATAACCATTCCATGATGGTGCATCGGTTCCGCCAGAAGGTGGACCGTGAGTATGATCACCAGATGAAGTACTCGTTCCACTCAAATTAAATGTACTTGAACCGCCTGTAGTTCCCACAAGACTTGTAGAATTTGTTGCATACAAATATAAATTATCATAACTAGATGTTGATGATATTCCATAATCGTTTGTTATATTTGCAGAAAAAACAATTGTTCCTACTGGTAAACTAAATGAACTTGGTGAACCATTATTACGTGTATATAATAAAGTTTTTATATGTGATGGAAAAAATGATGAACTTGAAACAGTATTACTAAAAGCATGACTATGCGAACCACTAGAATATGCAATTGTACTATTTCTTGATATAAAAGTTGATTGTACATATGGTGTTGCATATGTTCCTAATGGAACTGGATCATGTGCTGCATAAGTTCCAGTAGTAAAAGATACAATTGCACTTCCATTAGTATTACTAGTATTTGCATAACTAAAATTTGAATTTCTTGCTTTTATAAGATTATTATTAACACTAGAAACAACCCAATTTGAATCAGAAACAGAATTTATAGTAAAAATAACTATTCCTGAAGCTGAAACTGGAATTTGGCCCAAATGATTATAATTTATAGATAATAAATTTCCAGTTGCACCAAACATTTAATTAATAAAATCCTTTTCCTGCAAAACTAGCATACCACGTTATACCAGAATTAATAGTAAACATTGAAATTAAATCAGCATAATTTGCAGTTATTGAAAATGATGGAGTCAAATTGCCTTGCCATTTTACATTTGTTGGAAATACTATATTTCTTCCACCAATAGAATCTTGCTTGATTAACATTGCAAGGCTATATGATTTGCCACTCTTCATTCCAGTATTTGAAAACCCAAGTGTTAGTGTAGGTGCAGAAACAATCATAGTTTGAATATTGCCATTAGCAACATATAATGATAGTGTTGGTGCAGTAACAGTTCCACAATCATAGACTGTTTCACTGAAATTTACTATTTCAAATGCAGTTCCTATAGTAACATTGTTTACTACTAGATTAGCATTCATAGTAACAGTATTTTGAAAAGTTACTTGAGCATTTGGATCAAAGCCACCAATAGAACCAGTATAACCTATTCTTCCTCTGCCAATACCTAACCACACACCTTGATCTTGAAAATAATAACTGAGAGTTCCATTATTAGTGTCAAACCACAATTGACCATTGACTGGATTTATAGGATATGTAGAAGGAGTTGGCGAAACTGCAGCTGGACCAGCACTTCCTGTATATCCAACGTAGCCCAAAGAACCTTGATAACCAACAGAACCAAAGTAACCAACTGATCCAGAAAAACCAACAGAACTAGTATAACCAACAGAACTTGTATATCCAACGCTTCCTTGATAACCAGCACTTCCCTGATATCCAGCCGAACCAGTAAAACCAACAGAACTAGTATAACCAACAGAACTAGTGTAACCAACACTTCCTTGATAACCAGTATCACCCTGTGATCCATTATAACCTACTGATCCAAAATAACCAGTATCACCCTGTGATCCATTATAACCTACTGATCCAAAATAACCAGAAGAACCAATATAACCATATTCTCCTCTGTATCCTTCACTGCCCTGATAACCAGTCGAACCTGTAAAACCAACAGAGCTAGTATAACCAACAGAACTAGTATAACCTACCGATCCTTGATACCCAACAGAGCTAGTATAACCAACAGAACTAGTATAACCAATGCTTCCTTGATATCCAGTTGTTCCTCTATCGCCAGCACTTCCTTGATATCCAACAACACCCTGTGAACCAATATACCCCATTGATCCAACATAACCAATACCCTGCGATCCAACGTATCCAGTATCGCCTTTATCACCTTTGTCACCAGTTCTAGCAAAAGTAATAATAACTTCTAAGTTATTAGCAAATGATCCAGTACCAGAAACATAAGTTATAGGAACATAAGAATATGAAGATGCTTGAGTATGAGTTCCAACAATAGAAAATAAAGCAAAGTTTTCGGTATTTGCTTTTTCTGTTATGGTAAAGTGACCTTTGATAGTAGATGTAGAATCGTCAATGGTCTGTAAGTAATTTCCTACTGGTATAGCATTGATATCTTCATTGTTAATATAAAGAAATGAAGATAGAGTTATATCAGTCGTATTAAGTTTTAAATAACCAACATTTGTTTCAGATGCTGATGTGTCAGTATCAAATCTATAGTCAAACGCAGCGCCACCAAATGTTCCTTGTGGACCTTGAGAACCAGCATAGCCCTGTGATCCATCATATCCTACAACACCTTGAGAACCAATATAACTAGTTATTCCTCGTGATCCAGTATATCCAATAGAACCAGTATAGCCATTTACAATAAGAATAGGCATAGTTACTAGCCAGTTATCAAATTGCTGACCAGAATTAGAAACTTGTGATATTCTTATATAAACGCCTCTACTATCCTTTGCACCCAAAGGAATAGATGTTACTGTAAATGTTTTCCATCCATCATTTTGATATAAAGCTGGATCGATATATCCCATCGAAGTCCAACTTATACCATCAACAGAATAGTCTATACTTAATCCTTCGTTAAGGTTTGGTAACTCCCCCCATATTCCGCCGCCTTTATAAAAATCAAAAGTAATACCAGAATAGATATTTAAATAACGTTTAAATGCCGATACTATTGATCTAGAAAAATTATTACCAAACCATGCAACATTTCCAATATGACTTGTTGGCGAAGATATAAAATTACTTACATCATCTACGATAGTGTTATTTAATGTAAATGTATCTGGATTATCAAAATCCATAAGTCTTTCAAAATAAGTTGAACCAGACGAACCACGATATCCTATTGAACCAGTATATCCTAATGATCCAGCATATCCTTTTGATCCAGCAAACCCGACAGAACCAGTATAACCAATCGAACCAGTATATCCTAATGATCCAGCATATCCTTTAGAGCCAACATATCCCATGGAAGATGTAGGAACGAAAACTACATCTACCGGAGTGTTAGGGAATATACCATTATAATCACCAGATACATATTGAACAGTTAATGGAACATAATTATATTGCGAGCTAGAAATTGTTACAAGAGAAGTATTATCTATAACATTATAAACAAGAACATTTCCATTTGTTATGGAACTGATATATAATTGACCTTTTATTAAATTTGAAACATTATTTACAAAATTTATTAATGTACTTGGCACATAAACATTAAATAAATCATATTGATTCAATTCAATTCTAGTAACTAATGATGGGTCTGAATTATTAAATTGTAAATGATTTGGAAGGGCAAAACTGAAATTTCCTCCAATTCCTTGTCCAGCCCCAGCCATTCCTATAAATCTAAACCCAGTAGTTCTACCTAATGAACCAGTATAACCAATAACACCTTGTGAACCAACATATCCAACAATTCCTTGTGAACCAGTGTAACCTAATGATCCATCATAACCTAATGATCCTGTATAACCAATAACACCTTTTGAACCAGTATAACTTTGCGAGCCAGTATAACCAATAACACCTTGTGAACCAACATACCCTGTTGTACCTTGCGGACCAGCAACCATACTTGCAGAACCAGTAAACCCAATCGAACCAGTATATGCTCTTGATCCATCATAACCTAATGGACCTTGAATACCTTGAATGCCTTGATTGCCTTTTGATCCAGCATAACCTGTTGGTCCAGTTGCACCAGCCAACGTAAAAATGATATCCGATTGTCCAAATGCATATGGCGCACCATTCCAGCCACTGACAAATTCAACAGAAAATTTAAAATAATAATGTGATGGAGCAGGATTTACTAAATCTGCAACTGCTGAACTTGTTACTCGAAATATGGTAGAATATACAGGAGAATCTTTACTAGCTATAACTAGTAAACCTCTTACTGAAGTGTTTATCGAATTAATAAGAGAACCAAGATATTGCCATGCATAAATTCCTGCAGTATCATAAACATTAAACTCAAGACTTGTTGAGTTTAATAAAGATGCATCATTAAATTGCATATCTCCAGCTTCAACAACTTGTCCTGTCGCATAAGTTCCTACAGACCCACCAGACCCGCCAATATAATAAGAAACAGACCCACCTGTTCTACCAGCAATACCTTGCGAACCAACAAACCCAGTTCCGCCTTGTGAACCAGCATATGCTCTTGATCCGGTAAATCCTGTTCCACCAGTATTTCCTTGTGAACCAACAAATCCTGTTCCACCTCTTGAACCAGAATACCCTATTTCACCTTTTGAACCAGTATATCCTAATCCACCTTGAGGACCAACTGCAGTACTTGCAGAACCAGTATATCCAGAACCTTGTGAACCAACATACCCTACTGCTCCAGAAGAACCTTGTGATCCAGCATATCCTGTAATACCCTGTGATCCTTGTGAACCAACAAATCCTGTTCCACCTTGTAAACCAGTATCACCTTTTGAACCGGAATCACCTTTCGAACCAGTATAACTTTGCGAACCAGAATACCCGATAACACCTTTTGAACCAGTATATCCTACACCCTGTGATCCAGCATATCCAACTGATCCAACATCACCTTTTGAACCAGTATATCCAACTCCAACTGAACCTGAATAACCTACACCCTGTGATCCAGCATATCCAACTGATCCAACATCACCTTTTGAACCAGTATATCCAACTCCAACTGAACCTGAATAACCTACACCCTGTGATCCAACATATCCCAATGAACCAGAGAAACCTATAATTCCTCTTGAACCAGTATATCCCACACCCTGAGAACCATCATAACCTAATGAACCGGTATATCCTGTTCCACCTAATACGCCATCTTTTCCTGCAGAACCAGTATATCCTGATGATCCGACATATCCATCTCCAGATGAACCGGCATAACCAATACCAATTGATCCAGTATAACCTAATGATCCAACGTATCCTAGTGATCCAACATACCCTGTATTTCCAGTAAATCCTCTTGGTCCAGTATCGCCTTTTGAACCAGAGTAACCAATACCTTGTGAACCAACATATCCAACAATACCTTGAGAACCATCGTATCCTTGTGCTGCAGCTTGGCCGGGAATACCTTGAGAACCAGCATATCCTAATTCACCTTGATACCCCGGTGGTCCTTCAACGCCTTGATCACCCTGTGAACCAGTAAATCCGGTTGGACCTGCACTTCCATATGAACCAACAAATCCTGTCGATCCAGCATAACCTAATGATCCAGTATATCCTTGATCAGCTGCAGCGCCAGCTTCTCCTTTAGAACCAGTATATCCTACAACACCATCGATGCCCGCTCTTCCTTCAGAACCAACAAATCCTGTAGAACCAAAAAAACCTGTTAATCCTTTTGAACCGGTATATCCAATACCTTTAGAACCAGAAAATCCTATTGGACCTGCGCTTCCTTGCGAACCAGCATATCCAGTATCACCACCAGCATTTCCATCTGGTCCTTGATTGCCAGTAGAACCTGTATAACCGGTATTACCTAATAAACCAACTGATCCTTGATAACCAACATTTCCTTGTGAACCTACAAATCCAGAATGACCTCGTGAACCATCAAACCCTGTAGAACCTTGATATCCTACAGAACCATCATACCCCGGTCCACCAAATCCTATAGGACCAGCTGGTCCTTGATTGCCAGTAGAACCTTGATAACCGACATCACCTTGTGAGCCAAAATACCCTTCTGAACCTCTATATCCTGTTAGTCCATGGAATCCTACAGAACCTTGATAGCCAACATCACCTTGTGATCCAGAATAAGCAACACCAGCCGAACCTGTATAACCAGCTGGCGCATCTATCATCAAACTAGTTATAAGATAATTATCTTTTCCTGGTCCACTATTTGCATTTTGAATATAACGGAAATATACACCCTTTAAAGTTTTTGCACCATCAGGAATTTTAAATGTTATTGGATTCCATTGACCAATAACCATTTTTGATAAATCAATAGTAAATGCAGTTACCCAACCAGCTGTTATATTATAATCTAATGAATATTCAATAATGATTGGATTTGCTGGAACACCACCCCAGACGCTATCACCGGGGAAAAATGAAAATGAAAGAGTAGAAAATCCATTCAAATAAGTTTTTATTAATGATTCAACAGTTCTTTCATATGAAAAATTATCTGTTGGTCCATCAAAAAATGCTACATTTCCAATATTAGAATCATCAATAGTGTTTCCAAGAGTTGATTTATAATTTGTAGCAATATCAACTGCAGTTCCATGTAAAAGAACATAAGATGAAGGAACATCAAGATCGATTGCTGTTGTTGAACTAGAACCTCTTGGTCCAGTTATTCCTATAGCACCTTGAGCGCCTCTAGAACCTATGTAACCTACTGCACCTCTATCACCATGCGAACCAGTGAATCCAGCTGCACCATTAAATCCTCGATCACCTTTAGAACCAGCATATCCTCTATCACCACCGGGTGGTCCTTGAACACCAATAGAACCTTTATAACCAACTGATCCGACAGAACCTTGATAGCCAACATCACCTTGTGATCCGGTATAATTTATACCAGCAGAACCAGTATAGCCAACACCAATAGAACCAGTATATCCTGAAGAACCATCATAACCTAATGATCCTACGTATCCAGTAGAACCAGTAAACCCAACATCTGATTGTAATTTAAGCCAACGTTCACCATCCCATTCCCATGTGGCACCACCTGTTGTGGTTTGATCACCAATCTGTGGATTGGGTGGAAAGAACATATTTACCATTTATGTATGTAGTCCTCTAATAGGAATAACTAATTCTCTAAACGTTGAATCCATTGCTGTTAAACCAAGGTCATCAATGTATTTATTTGCAATTTTAATAGCTCCTAATTGATTTGGATGAAGACCATCTGATTGATATAAATTTGAAGTCATATTCAATGTACTCAAATCTACGCAATGCAATTTTAAATTATTTGCTACATTTTTTACTGCTTTAGCATAATTAGCATAAGGTTCTACTTGTGGAAATCCAGTATTAGTTGGTATAAGAGGAACAGTTAAAACAACATCAACACTTGGAATAATTTCATGTAATTGAGAATCTGTTGATGCAGTCATCAATTCAGTTGCTAATTGTGTTAAATCAGCTTGATACTGTGCAGAAGTTTTATTTCTTGTAAGAATATCATTGATTCCAGCTGAAATTACAACTGTTGGTTTTGCATTACCATTTGATGGGTCATCATAAAATGTTTTATACATAATACTTCTTTTTATTTCATCCGATTTACCAAGATAATCTTCTATTGCATAAGAATTTCTTCCCATTACTTGTATTTGTATATTTGAAAATTCTGAACCTACATAAGGAGAATAATTAAATGAAATTGAATATATTTTTAAATTTCCAATTGTAGTTTGTATTTTAATGTGATCTACAGTTACTGTAGAAGTTGATGGTATACCTGTAGGAATTGAATGATATGGCTCAACAATACTATTTGGACTAGATGTGTTAGTGGTAGTCGAAAATGCGTATTCATATAAATTTACATTATTTGAATCATAAAAAGATATAGTCCCAGCACTAGGAAAAGTTCCAGCAGGAACAAAAGAATTGCCTTGATATCCACCAAGAACAATATAAAAATATTTTGTGTTTATACTATTTAAAAAAATGGATATATATTCATTTTCAGGAATCTGTATCATTGGATCACGATATGAAGAATTTTTAGTTCCTTTGAAACCAGAAAATGGACCTTCGTTTATATACTGAACGCCAGATGATGCAGTAAATTTAACATTTCCATTAAATCCTCCATTAAATGGATTATCAGTTCCATCATCATACATTAATGTTCTTGTAACACCTGTTACTGACATTGGAGACCAAAATCCAAAAGCACCATCATTTGTTCTTACTCCATCCACATGTTGTTGAATTATCTGCGACCATTGTTGAAATAATGGTAAACCATTCCCCCATGTTATGGAATCACCTAAAAAAACTATACTTTTTGAAAAATTATCAACATATGCTGGTTTTTGATAAATTTGTTGCCAAACACCATTTACATTTACCCAACCAGAATTCATATTTTCCCATTTTCCATTAATATTATAACTGACGGAAGTAGATTCTGAAGAATTTACTTTAGGAGCAAGTGGAATAAACTCGCCATTTTCACTTATAAAAAAATATATTGGCATTATACTGTATACCTATACCAAAAATCTCCATTATTACCACCAGATGGTAATAAAGTAGAAACAGTTATTCCTGAAGTTCCTGCAGAGCCAGTGTATCCAAGATTACTACTTCCACCACCAGTTCCAGAAGAACCGGTGTATCCAATAACACCAATAGAACCTGTATAACCAATACCTTTAGAACCTGTATAACCTATTGAGCCTGTATACCCATTTCCAGTTCCACCACCAGTTCCAGATGATCCTGTATATCCAACACCAATAGAACCAGTATATCCTACTGATCCAGTTCCACTGCTACCAGATGATCCTGTATATCCAACTGGACCCGCAACAGTACTAGGAAGACCAATAGAACCAACATATCCTACCGATCCAGTATATGCTTGTGAACCCGTATATCCAAGATTTCCTTGTGATCCGGTATATCCAATGTACCCCTGTGATCCAGTATATCCATATGACCCAGTATATCCATATGATCCAGTATAACCATATGATCCAGTATATCCAATGTACCCCTGTGATCCAGTATATCCATATGACCCAGTATATCCATATGATCCAGTATAACCATATGATCCAGTATATCCTAGAGAACCACTATATCCTCTTAGACCTCTTGGACCTTCAGCGATACCAACCCATGTTGTATCTTCGCCATAATAAATGTTTAGAATACCATTATTAGTATCCCACCATAATTCGCCATCAAGTCTATCAATAAGAGGTGGAGCATCCGGTCCCATATAAACAAGTGCAAGACCAGATGATCCATAATATCCAACTGATCCTCGATAACCTGCACTTCCTTTATACCCTACAGAACCTGTATACCCTGTTTCTCCGATTCCACCAGCAGAACCAGTGAAACCAAAACTTCCTTGTATACCAGTCGATCCAACATAACCAACATCACCCAACGAACCAGTATATCCTCTGGGTCCACCGGGATCACCCGTCGATCCTTTGTAACCAACACTTCCAGTATAACCACTAGAACCAATATAATTTTGAGTAAAATATTTTACTTCAATATCCGAAAGATCATATGGTGAAAAATTAATTGTTAGTTGATTGCCACTTACTGTATAATCTTTTTCTGGAACAAGAACTAACCCGTTAACCATGACAAGTATAATTTTACTATTTAATACGGTTCTTTTTAATGTGAATACAGCATTTACTCCGTTACCAGTAAATGTTTCACTATCATTTGGTCCACCAGCTGGTCCAGTTAAACCAATAATTCCTTGTGAACCAACAAATCCAGTATTTCCAAATGAACCTGTATATCCTCTGGGTCCACCGGGATCACCAACTGATCCTTTATAACCAAGCGAACCTTGATATCCTGCAGAACCAATAAATCCAACTGATCCTTGATAACCTGCACTTCCTTTGTACCCTACAGAACCGGTATAGCCTGTTGATCCAGAAAAACCAGCAATATCAAAAAATCTTATTTCTATCTCTGAATTGTCAGCTGGTGTATTAAGAATAGTTACTGTATTATTATTAGTAATGATATAATCTCTTGTTGGTACTTGAACAAGACCATTTATCATAACAAATATGTTTGATGGGTCTGAAACAATCATAGAAATATTAAAATCTTTTAATATTCCATTGCCCACAAATGTTTTAGTAACTCTAGGTGCGCCAATTGCTCCAATCAATCCTTGTGATCCAGAAAATCCTGTAGAGCCAGTATTTCCAAATGAACCTGTATAACCTCTAGGTCCACCGGGATCACCAGTCGATCCTTTGTAACCAAGCGAACCTTGATATCCTGCAGAACCAATAAATCCAACTGATCCTTGATACCCAACTGAACCTTGATAACCCAATGACCCTTGATAACCAGCAACACCTTGTGATGGGCCAAAATATCTTATTTCTAAGTCTTCATCAATTTCAGGTGGAATAGTAAATATTATTTCGTTTCCATAAATAGTATAATCTATATTTGGAACTTGCACAAGCCCATTAAGCATAACAAGAATAGAATTTGCACCATCAGGTGCTTCTGTCAAAGAATATGTTCCAGAATCAGTTGATTGAACTTTATAATGCTCGCTATTTCTTGGTGCAGATGCGCCCACAGAACCAGCATATCCAATAATAGATGATCCAGAGTAACCTATATTTCCAACGGAACCAGTATATCCTGTTGGTCCTCCTGGTGCGCCTTTTGATCCAACAGAACCAGAATAACCAACGATTCCTCGTGAACCAATATACCCAACACTCCCTTTATAGCCAATAGAACCAAAATATCCAACTGACCCTTGATATCCTATATCATTTATGCTATAATAACGTACTTCAATTAAAGAAGCATTTGATGGTGCTCTTGTAAAAGAAACATCATAGTAAAGGGCTGTATAATCAATATCTGGTGCTTGAATTAGACCATTGACACTTACGATAATATTGCTAGAATTAGCTTCAAGTATTCCCGTATTAAATCTAGTGTTTAGTCCATCACCTGTAAATGATATACTATATGATTCTAATGCCATAGTGATTCCATTTTTTCTGCATAAATATACACATGATCCTTTATTTATGATAACGTGAGGTAGTTATGAAATATCCTTCTATTGCAATTCTTGATCTTATCGGTCTTGTTTATGATGGCACAACTCTTTCCAAGAAAGGATTGGGCGGTTCTGAATCAGCTGTTATTCTTATGTCAAAAGAATTAGCAAATCTTGGTTTTCCTATTACAGTTTTTAATGCTTGTGATGTAGATGATGCAAAGTCAGGTATCTATGATGGCGTAACTTATCGTCCTGTAGAAAGTATCAGACAAGACGAAAACTTTGATATTGTTATTGCATCTAGAACTGTTGTTCCATTTGTTCCAGAACATTATTATGAAGGTTATAATCAAGCAACAAGATTTCCTTGTAAGTTATTCGAAGGAATTCGTAAGAACGCAAAGATGAAAATTCTTTGGATGCACGATACATTTTGTAATGGCGATCAGAACCTTGAAGATTTGACGACACAAGGATATATCGATAAGATTTTTACTCTCAGTGATTTTCATACATCTTATGTTACGAGTTGTGATCATGGTGGACGCAGAAACTTTGAAGTCCTAAAGAATAAAATTTTTCAGACTCGTAATGGTATGGTAAAATATTTTGATGAAGTAGATATTTCCGCCAAAGACCCAGACCTTTTTGTCTATAATGCTTCTCTTACAAAGGGAATGATACCACTTATTGATAAAATTTGGCCTCGTGTTAAGCAACATGCTCCTAATGCAAAATTAAAAGTTATTGGTGGTTTCTATCAATTTCGTTCTGATGCTCCTTTGGATGATCAGGGGAAGAGATGGCAAGTTATTTCTAAAGACCCAAAGTATAGTAAGTTAGATATCGAATTTACTGGTATTATATCACAAAAGAAAATTGCTGAAACATTAACCAAAGCTTCTTTCTTTATTTTCCCCGGTGCTTTCCCAGAAACATTTGGCATTTCTACTCTTGAAGCATTGGCATATAATGTTCCTATCCTTGCTACTCGTTTTGGTGCATTAGAAGAAACTGCTATTGGCAATTCTTCTTATTTTATTGATTATGCAATCGAGCCAAATGGTCTTTTTCCAAATATTAATCCTGATCAACAAGCAGAACGTTTTGCTGATATGACAATTCGTGCGTATCATGATCGTTATTTGCATCAGCAAAAAGAATATCATTGCAATATCATTAAAGATATTTGTACATGGGATACAGTTGCTCTTCAGTGGAAACAATTGTTCTTCAAAGAATTCAAATTATATTTGTCTGTAGATGAATATCGTCAGGTAACATATATCAATAATAAAGTACATCGTGTTTTTGGTCGTAGGTTTAGTAACAATATTGAATGGAACATAAGAAAAGAAGGAAAAGAACAAAAAATTGTTGTTGTGAGTCCATTCTTTAATGGTAAAGAATATCTTGAGAATATGATTATGTCTGTGGCGTCACAAGATTATGATAATTACCATCATATTATTGTTGATGATTGTTCAACAGACAATTCTTATGATACAATAAGAGAATGCATAAACACCCTTCCTTTAGATAAAATGCTTAAATTTTCTATCATAAGAAACACGGAAAACAAAGGCGCAGTTCGTAATCAAATAGAAGCATTCAAGCATATCGAATCAGATTCAATCATCATGCTTCTTGATGGTGATGATGCACTTATGCCTGATAATAATATATTTAATTATTATAATAGTCTTTTTGCGAATGAAAAGACAGAATACGCATATGGTAGTTGTTGGTCTATGGCTGATAATATTCCATTGATTGCACAACCATATCCTGCACATATCAAAAAGTTAAAAGCATATCGTCTACATAAATTTAATTGGGGTATGCCTTATCCTCACTTAAGAGTATTCAGAAAAAAACTTGTAGAAAGTATTGATGAGTCTGTCTTTAAGGATGAAGATGGTAACTGGTTTAAAGCTGGTGGTGATAATGCTACTTTCTATAATATCATAGAACAAGCAGACCCAAATAAGGTTGTTGCAGTTCAAGATATTTTTTATCTTTATAATGACAAGAACCCATTGAATGATTATAAAGTTCACGGAAAATTGCAGAACCAAAATGCAGCAAAAATTACAGGGAAACAACCAGAGAAGGTGAAGGATAATATGAGTGATCGTGTAACAAATTTTACTGATTGGATCAAAGATAAAAAGTTGGTAGAAACTCCTGTTAGGACAGCTATTGATGATATCAATGATCAGATGAGAGAACATATGATAACTGCTGGTGCTAATGTCTTGGAAAGAGTTAGATTGAATTCAGAAAAGAAGAAGCGTGTTCTTATTGGTATCCCAACAGCTAAGAATATTGAACCTACAACTTTTAAGGCTATCTATGATTTGATTTTGCCTGATAATGTAGAAGCTGATTTTCAATTTTTCTATGGGTACAATGTGGATCAGGTTCGCAATCTTATTGCAGACTGGATTGTCAAGGGAACATATGATTATCTTTTCTCAGTTGATTATGATATTTCTTTCCCACCTGATACTCTTGCAAAGCTTCTTTCTTATGACAAGGATATTGTTTCTGGTATCTATCGTCAAAGATTTTTTGAACATCAGACCCTTGAATTATTTGAAGCAAATGATAGAGGCGGTTATACTCATATGCCCTATGAAAAGATCAAGGGAAAGAAAGACCTTGTTCAAGTTGGTGCTTGTGGATTTGGCTGTGTTTTGATTAAGAAGCAAGTTATGGTTGATATTGGATATCCGCAGTTCCAATATACATCTGCTATCGATCACAAAGATACTTTTTCAGAAGATTTAGATTTTTGTAGAAAGGCTGCAGCTAAGGGTTATAATGTATGGGCTGATCCAACAATTCTTTGTGACCACACAGGCTCACATGTATTCAGAGTTCAATAATATTAAAAACTAAATGATGGTTGAGAAATAAATGGCAATACGGGTGGTTCATTCAAAAGCCCGTATTGCCTTTGTTTCAATGCACTCATAGGATCAATTGCACCATTATTATCTCTAACAATAATAGTTGTTGTTAGAGGAATTGATCTTGATATTGGAATCAATACATCATTATATGAAGTAACAATTATTGTTTTTTTGTAGTCCATTATTTTGTAATCCCAAGATTGACAGTTATAATGCCTTCCATTATTCTTGAAACTACATTAGAATTACTTTTTAAATTTAAATCATAAGCATATTGTGTATAAGTTAAATTGGCAGTCGTCGAAGCATTCATAGAAAGAATAACAATACCAGAATTTCCATTTATTGAAACATTCATCGGTGTATATGTATTCGATGTATATGATCTTCTTATCTGTGCGCTACCTGTATAGTTATTAATAGGAAATGGATGACCATCTGAATCTATAAGATAAACACTATAAATAAAATTTGCATTTTGATCTACAATAAGATTTGTTTTTATTGCCATTTTAATTTTTACCTATTGTTTCATTGCGTTTATGTATGCTTGTCTTGCTGCTTCATTTGCAGCAAGTTGTGCTAGTGCTGGGTCTGACGGACCATTAGCTTTTGCTAATGCAGCTGCTCCTGATGCAGCTATTAATGATTGATGATAAACATAATCTGGATCATATGAACGCTCGCTATTTTCTACAGTTCCTGCAGGATTTGGTGGACCACCATATTTTGACCACCAATCAACAATATCATAGGTATTCACATGAGTTGGAATTGGCATAGCGCCGGGATATCTGGTATCATAATCAGCAAGAGTATCGGCCATCTTAATACGAAGTTTTTGATTTGTATTAAAAAGCATTGGCTCAGAAGGTGCTGCAATAGCTGAAGCAAAACTAGCTTTTATTTGTTCATAAGTTTGAGCGCCAGAATCAAGAAGCGATTGCCAGTATTTTGCACCAGTTTCATCTGGTTCTCTAAACAAATAATATTTAAATAGAAGAACTATTCTAGGATCAATCCCTGCATAATAAGCATTTGATCCAGAAAAATAATATAATGGATATATTTGATCTGTTGTAGAAGTATGTGGAGGCCAATACTGTATTCTTCTTAAAGTTACTTGACAAGTTTCATCTGAAGAACCAGTGCCATCATAATCAGCTGATGCCCAAACATTTTTTAAATAAGGATCATAAAATACTTTGCATATGTAATTGCTTGGACCACCACTATTATTACCATTCCATTCGTAATATTGGTATCCATATCCAAATCTGCCAATATGATTTGATTCAAAATGACCAGGATTATTAAGATCATCATAACGATCATTAATAATAAATGTATTATTATTTACAGTTATTGTATCTTTTTGAACTATTTGATCTTGTTGTGTTGTTGTTGCCTGTAGTTTATAAGTTTTTAAATAAATATTTGGTGGGCTTGCTGTACTAACTAATCTTAAATACTGATAAAAATTTCCAACATCTCCATTATATGCATATGAATATATAAAAATATTTCCTGCAGCATCAGGCCAGACATTTGGATCAGTTGGAGATATATATACTGAAGGATATCCTACAAAATATCTTCCAGATTGATCAACTTCTGGTGCAGGAGCAAAAGTTACACCAGAACCTTCTCGTGCATCAACCCATTTTTTTAATGGATTTTTTTGTATATAATTGTTAGTATAAATGCTAATTGGATCATTTGGATTGAGTAGAATATAAGATTCAACCTGTCCATCAAATATATTATTAAAAAAATTTAAAAGTTGGGGTGCGTTTTTTATATATGACAACCAAAAATCATAACCAGCTTGATCTATATTATCTGGATTTGGTCCAATACCTACACGCCCAATACGAGCATAAGCTGCTATTACTAATTGTTGATAAGTATTTTCAGAATCAAAGATATTTATCACAACTCCATCATTATATCCATTTGGATCAGGAAGAGAATTTAAATAATCTGATATATTATCAATATGTGTATCATTAGTTAAAATCCAATTTTTTACAGTAGTTGGATTTCCAGCAGGTAATGACTGAGTAGTGGTTGCAACTAATTGATATTGTTGTAGATAATTATTTGTTGATGCCGGTGTTGCAACACCAGTATTTTGTAATGCATAAGCAGCATAATAATCTATACTTGGACCTCTATATACAGCTCCATTTACGAATCCTGTATATCCAGCTCCTTTAACCGTGTGATCAAATACTAAAGCAAACAAATCAGCTGGATCATGCGTAATATATTCTGCAGGTTTTGAACCATATATAAACAAATTTACATTACTAGTATCAGGAGGCAAATCATTTACTGATTGAAACGTAGGAAATATAAGAGTATTCCAACCACCATCCCCAATCTTCCACAACATATTGCCACCAACGTTCAAATTTTCTAAACTAGGTGGTGAGCCGCCTCCTCCTAATGGCCATTGAGGTACAGGTATTCTAACCCAAGAAGTTGATGCAACTGCTGGAATATTTACTTGATGATCTAAAAGATATATTGTATCGCCATTATTATAACCATTCGGATCAGGCAAAGAACCAATATAAGAAGTCGAGTTATCTAAAACAGGTGTACTAATTGGAACCCAAACTTTTGTAGTAACATTTATTGGGTCTTGATGAATAATAACATTTGTTTTGGTATGAATTATAGTTTGAGTATTATAAGTTTTTGAAGTTGCTAATAATGGAGTATCTGTCAATCCATTAGAATTTCCTTTGAAAAATACTCTGAATACTTCACTAGAAATCCAAGGCGATTGAAAAGCAACATCAACAGAAAACCAATCATCATCTTTCAAATCTGTAAACATATCTAAAACATTTATAAGCGGAGTTGCGTTATCTGGACCATTTGTTTTATAACCACCAAAGTAAATATTATATGCTGCTTGTTTATTTGCAAAATTAGCAAAATTTAAATTTTTACTATTTAAATAATTTTTTACATATAAACTTGACGGTTCATTTGGTGAAATATTATAGATATAATCAAAAATCTCTGCATTAAAAATTTCATTAAAATCTATTGGAAATATTTGACCAGATGTTAATAAATTCATCTGATAATCATAACCAGCTTGATCTATATTATTTGGATTTGGTCCAATACCTATACGACCAAAACGAGCATATGCTGACCTAACCATTCCATCAAAATCTGCTGGATTGATGTATGGGTTTCTTTCTAAAAGTTTTAGCCAATGGTCACTATATTTTACATTTTGATAATAAGTATAATTTACTTCAGCATTTAATAATGAGGCTTTTATATTTGGGATACGTAGTACCATTTACTTGCATCCACATTTACAACCATTTTTTTTCAATACATCAAGTTCTGCCTTAAGTTCTTTGATGTTCTTCTTTTTTACTGAATCAAGTTCTGCCTTTAGTTCCTTGATACCTTCAATCAACAAAGCAACAATTCTATCATATTTGACAGCCTTAATTCCATCTTCTCTTGTCGCAACAACTTCTGGAAGAAATTTTTCTATTTCCTGTGCAATTACACCAATATCATGTTTTCTATTAAAATAATCGTCTTCACCACCATGGGTCTCTAGATGCTCATCAGTCCAATCAAATGTTACACCATTAATATTTTGAATCTTGTATAAAGCATTTTCAATATTTTTAACATTTGTTTTTAAAGTTTTGTCTGAAGAATAAAATGCAGTAATATCATTTGTTGCACGAATTTCGCCTCTAACACCAGAAGCTGGAGTGCCAACACCAAGACTGTTTATTTCCAAATCTGTTGATGGATTTATAGGTGTAGCAGCATCAGCCCATTTCATTACACCGGGCGAATCAAGAGATAATACTTGACCAGCATTTCCCATATCATTTGGAAGAACTAAATTAACATCGTGTCCACTTGGAATAGTAGAAAAAGTAGAAAGTATAGTTTTTGCATTAGTTCCTGAAAAAATAATTGCACCATTGACATTTATTCCTCCAGCAGAAACTGAAAGAGGTGTTAATGAATTTTGAAAAGGAGCACCATCTGGAGCACCAGTTTGATAGCCACGAACTTCAAAATTAATTCCGGCTGGAGCACCTATTCTCATTTTGTCGCCAAGTGTACCATTTACACCAGCTGCTCCTGCAGAACCACCTTGGTGTTGAAATACTACATAACCTTTTTGAGTATCTGTACTAAAAACAATACCAGAATGCATTCCAAGTTGATTTGTGTTTCTAAATTCAATTAAATTATTGGATACTGCTTCCATGAAAACAGATGTTCTAGAATTTATTGGACCAGAAGGAACAGAAGGACTGTAAGTTGGGTTCCAATTAGCAAGAGGATCGATAGATAATTCTTTCATAATATGCAATGGTGCAATTGGAGTAAATCCGTTTGATCCTACACCTAAAGCAATATTACCATTAGAAGTTAATCCAGTGGCAAAATAATTATTTTGTCCCATGAATTCTACATTGCTTGTAAATATGAGATTTGAAGTGCCGCCTGGTCCTAAATGTAATTTCCCGTTGACATAAAGATCATTTACATGTTCTACATTACAATGTATATTTTGAATCCAAAGATCAGTAGAAGTCATCTTTGAGTTTTGTACAAGAACACCAGTTGGATTTGAATAAATTTGTAATCCATAACGATCAGAATAAGTATTAGCCTCTAGATCGCCAATTGTACTTGTGTAAGCAGAAAATATACCAACATTAATACTATCTGTTTGAATCTTAGTTGGATAAAGAACTGTATTACCTACAACAACATTACTGGTAAAATGGCCACTAATGGACGCAACATTTCCATCACGAATATTTGTAGCACCCATTCTCATCAATGTTCCAGTATAAAAAACTGTTCCATTAATTGTTATACCATTTGATGTATATACAGAGTTTGTTGATGAGTCAGCAGCAATAGTCATACTAGTGTTAGCAATAATTACATTTTGAGAAGTATATCCAACTTGTAAAGATGAATTTGCAAATAAAACATTAGCAGTAAACATTCCAGATATACTAGAATTACCAATGGCAGTATTAGAATCCGTAGTTATAATGTTTTTATTTAAAATATCCAATACTCTATTAGTTTTATCTATCCATTGACCAAAGGTATCGCCTGATACGTTTACGTTTGCAATTGCTATTGTCATTTATTGAGTACCTTAAGTAAAAGCTGCTTTATTTCTGACATGTCTTCTTTTAAACCATTTAGTTCATTTTCTATAGTATTTATTTTACCAATATTGTTCTTTACTTCACTTAAGTGCTGACGTTCTTTTTTATAAGCATCATAATTTTCTTGTTGCACATTTACTAATGCACCTTTATTATTTCTAGCTCTTACAAAACCTTCACTTGCATGTTGTTTATTCATTTTTTACCTCATCAAAGCAATTGCTCTTACATCATTCATTGTAGGAAGAACAACAGGGTTATTACCAATAAGAACTATTTTAATAGCAAAAGTATTATATCCTGTATACATTTCTTGTCTAGAATCATAATATGTTAATATTTTAGTTGGATTAGTTGATTCTGAATCAAGATACGCATTTGCAGAAAATTCATTGACGCTTGTTGCTCCAACAGGAACATTATATAGATATTCTCTAGCATCAGTCAAATCTTGTGGAGAACTATAACTTTCAGAATTTTGATTTGTAAGGCGTGTCCATGATTTACTGTTAAAGTTATCAGTATCATGTGTATTTAAAAATTTACCATATACTAAAATATCAGTTCCATATGGTCTATATCCTGTGATATAAACATTCAAATCTTCAGATTCTTGATTTAAAGTAATAGGCTTTGAAATATATTTATTTAAAGCTTTACCATATCTTGTATCTTCACCAGTTATATCTTGACTTATTATATTTGTAATATAATTTATTGTTTTTGCACTTAGATCAACAACTGGAGAAATATAATCATCAGTCGTTGAAAGTGCCATATCAAATATAACTGAACCATTGATGTTGCCATCTTTAATTTCGTTAGAATAACTTCTTAAAACTCTTTCATAATCATGAAATTCTAATAAATTTTCATTTATTGGTGATGTATAATTAGAATCCAAGTTATGAGTATTGCTTGTTCCTTCAAACTTAAGTTTTACTGTAGTATTGATTGGCTCAAGATAATTAAATTTTGGAACTATACTGTGATAAGGAATATCATCAATTGATAACAATGTACAATTGGCAACAAGATTTGTTCCTATTAACTGAGCTGTATTTCCAATTTCTGCAACCCTGTAAATAACAAGATTTGGATAATTAGAAACATCAAATAGCCCATTTGATTTTTCAAGATATACTTTTTTATTCAATTCGTCTACAGCTTCTACAACACCAAAAGGATACTGAGATGCATCTGATAAAACACTACCACTTGAATTGGCTGCATATACAACGTCACCAACTATGATTGGGTTAGCAGTATTTGCTCTTAAGAGATAACTCAAAGACAAGAAATCATCTGATTCATTCTTAAATGTAATATTTCCATGAGTAGAATTAAATTTTGCTCTATACGCATTAAATTTAATATCAGAAGATTGAACCGCAGTCCATGATTTAAAATTACTGGAAACAAATAAATTGCCAGCAAATGGTTGTTGAGTAACACTCTCACCTGTTAAAATATCGTTTCCTCCAAGATCAGAATAAAATATTTCGTAATCTGGATTATTACCATCTGGTCTAATCACAAATGCATATGATTTATTGCCTTCAATTAACACAGGAGTATCGAGAGTGAAAATTGTTTCTGCACTAGCATCTTCACTTGTAGTAATATATTGTGGGAGTAAATGCCCACTACCTAAAATTTGATTACTATCAGGCATACCAACAGTTGTTCCTAGAATAATACAAGAAACGCCCATTGTGTTACTCTTGGAATGAAAATAAACACCAATCTGTGTTAAATAAATTCCCGGTAAAGTATCTTTTTTCTGATCTGATAAGTCTGCAACGGTAAAAGTTTCGGCAATTGGATCGCCACCACAACCACCACCGCCACAATTATTAGAACCGCTATCACTTTCACCATTATTTCCCTGCGGTGATGGGTCAGGATTATAAGGAACAACAGGTCCAGTATCCCCAGGAACAATAATTGGGCCAGTATCACCAGCAGGAGGAGTAATAATAGGAGGAACAACAACAGGCGGTGGAGCTACATAAGTAGTTGTATCCCATGTGCCTGTAACAGGTGTAGAATATGTAGTTGGTGAAAAATTAGGCTGTATTACATTAAATTTTACTGAATTTTGTGTTACAGAAAGAGCAGAAGAAGTATAAACAGCTTCTGTTCTTGTTACTACAGCATCATCTGCAGCAATATTATTAACATTAGTAAGAATCATAGTTCTATCACCAGCTCTAAATTTACCTGGTGGCAATAAAAATATAAAATATACATTTCCATACATATCGGAATATATTGCGTCCTCATAATTACCTACTTGAGTTAATATCTCGTCTTCTTTTTGTTCGATTATAAGATTTGTAATTTTTGTGCTGTCAATAGCACCATCTGTCTGATATGATCCAGACACATATGCTGGAGCGCATTGATTTGTTACAGGAACTTTATCAAAATAAACATAAAGTCTTGTGTTTGGACGCATACCTGTTGCAACACAAGAAATTCTTCTACTTCTCATATATGGAAGTGTTCCAACATTTGTTATATAATTTCCTAAGTCTTGAGCAACTGTAGGTGTTCCAGCTGTAACAGAAAGATCAGTCACAGTAGTAGTTGTTGTTTGAGCCCAATGATTTGTAGTCTGAGACCCAGTTCCTTGCCAAGCAACAGTATCAGAACCTGTCAAAATTGCATTACCAACAACCGTATCAATATTTTTTGCAATTCCAGTAGAAATTAAATCTGCAAACCCTTTTGTTAGGTCTATATTTACTTGTTGTGCATCATTAGTTGTTGTTACATTTCTATTATCAAAATTAGGATATAACTTAAGAATTCCATCCCATTTATAGAAAAATTCTGTGCAATTTCTATAATTAGTAGCATGTTTGTTGCCACCATAATTTACACTTGAATAATCAAGCATAGCAAGTTTGCCATTAACTTTAACATTTTCTGATGTTGCATATCTTAAATTATAAGGATTTTCAATATACAAAGGTCTAGCATATGACTGAGAACTTTTTATTGCAATTCTAAATTCTCTATCAATCGTATTACCGATAGTATAATCGTTAAATGGGTCTGCAAAAATACCATTTTTAAAACGTTCTTGTGTACCAGCATCATTTTTAACTGAAAGTGTTTTTGTATCAAGTTCAAGTGCATTTAAAACTGTATAGTATTCAAGTCTTTTAATTCTATCTTCCAATGCGCCAATTTCACGCATTGTATAACCCTTGATAGTCTTAATATTTACTTGTACTGAAAGGTCTTTTCTATTATATGTCATTTTACTATTCTGCTTCTTTAAATGTTAATGAAGGATAAGGAGGTACAAAAATTTCAGCAACAGACATTCCTGCTTTATTTATTGAAGGCAATTTTGGTTTTAATGCTGGTGTGCCCAATTTGGCAACTAAATCACCATTTTTTGTTATTAAAAGAACATCAATTCTTGGTAAATAAAATTCTACATCATAAACAAAATTTTGATTAGGCATAGGAACAACATTGCTATCACCTTTTAAGAAAATTCCATCATTATTTGCAGGATTTACTGTTGCAGATGAAATTGTAGTAGCAATAACTGCAGTGTTTGCCATCACTGATCTAAAGTCAATAAAATTTCTCAAATCATGTGCAATCAAAGATGTGTCAATATAAAGAGGTACTTCTAATGTTCTTATTGTTGTGTTTGCATCCGCAGTATTTGAATCATCAATAGGATATGAATCGACACTAAAGAATCCAGATTGTGTTGCTGTAATATTTGCAGTAAAATGATTTAACTTAACAAGAAGTTTTGATGAACTATCCAACGATCCAGCATATGCTGGGTCTAAAACAAGTTCAGAAATTCCATAATAAGCGTCTCTTTCACCATTATCAAGAGTAAACCATTGTTTTTTATCTGGGTTTGCTTCATCATAAGATGCACCAAAATGAACATTTGCAATTTTATATGCATCAGGAAGTCCAAGTGGCCATGGACCAATTGTACCAGCAGGATGAGTAGAACAATCAATTTTTATATAAGTATTTTTATGTACAACTTTTTGTATTGCAGTTGCAGCTGGTCTTCCTACTGGTATTAATCCAATGATATTATATGAAGGAGAATCTGGATCAACTTCAAGTTGTGCATGAGAAAGTGTAGATGAATCAATTACAAATGTGTTTCCACTACCAAACAAGTCAACAGGTGTGCCTTGTTTAAAGAATTTTTGAACTGTAATAGTTCCAGTTCCAGAAAGAGTTGTATTTGGAACTAATGAAACTTTGTTTGATGTATATATCGTATTAACTGTGTGATACGTTTTTGTTGCGCCAGAAGAAAGGACAATTCCATCACCAACATTAAATGCACTTGTAAAATCATCAGTGGATGATACATTAGAAGCAGTTGTGTTTGATGCTTCAATATTGCCGGTGGTGATGAGTGCATTAGTTGTAGTATCTTGTGCGAAAAGAAGATCAATACCTTCTTGTTGAATATCAGAAATAGTTCCTATACCATAATCGAATATGTCTGTTCCTGTTGTACTAAAAGAAACAGAACTTCTACCAGAAGATGGAACCAATGTTCCTGACAACATAGCTTTATAAACAAACAGTGAATTATTTTCACCAGCTCCATTCGTTAATCTTTTAACGCTGGCAAGACCTGTGTCAAATAATGAAGCAGTAAGATTACTATCTAATACATTTGCCTTTCCAGCACCATCTAATAGAATATCAGCATATGCTTTTCCATAAGTATTATTTACATAAAAACTCTTCGCATCATTTGTAAAACTTTTGCCGGGATTCATTTTTACATTAAAAATATAAAAATTATATACTGCGAATGCTGTACCTTTACGACCATTCTCATAGCTCAAAGCTTTAATACATGCAGTACCAATCTTATTTCCAATTGGAGATGTTCTCGATTGATCTAATGTCAAAACTCCTTGAGGTGTATCATAGATATCCATCTGATCTAAATTATTAAAATCAAAAATACCAGCATAATTATATACTTGAACATAATTGCCATAACTAGATGTTACAATTTGATTTACAAGAGTATTAGTTGTCAAAGCTCTTGGAGCAAAAATTTTCTTTGGTGAAAGAAATTCTACACGATAACCATCGACATATCCAATTCCTGCAGATACGTTATAAAAGAAAACATTGGCATTATATGAAGTGACATCTACCTGAAATGCATTGACAACAAAATCTCCAGCTTCTTCAGAAGTTCTCTTTGCCATTGTATCCATTATAGTACTATATTGTGGATTAGTATTATTGATGACAAGTCTGCCATCTCCACCATCATATGAAAGAACATTTAAGAAATTTGCTGGTATAGTTACTTGAGTATTTGATGCATCATAGTATACAGGTTCTGGAACAAGTTTAAGTCTATATGCACCGGGAGCATTATAGTTAGGACTACCAATAGAATTGTCATATAATGAATCATCTTCTACAGAAGAAACAATATATTCTTTTGTATCAAACCCAACAACCATCCCTGCAACATTTACAGTATTTTCTTTTATAATAATATTTGTCGGTAAAGTTTTTAAGAAAAACCCTTTTTGATAAATTACGCCTTCTGAAAGACGAAGCCCATATCCTTGACCAAGAGCATTTACTGTGCTATTTGATGAAAGAGTATACAAAACTCCTAATTTATTTGCATTATTTAAAATACCAGTTTTGTCTTGATAAGAATTATAAACATCAATTTGCTCTGATGTTTGATTGAATTGGTTTACTTCTATACCAGCATTGTTTCCAGATGTTACATATCGTATATAAGCTCTGTTTGTATCTAATGAACCAAAATTAACTGCAGATTCTGTTCCACTATATGCTCTAAATACGGCTGCTCTAAGACCTGATGTATTAGATACAAGTAAATAGCTATTAGCAACATCAGGTAAATCACCAACAATAGTATTAAAATCTAAACTATTTGTAGAATTATCTTTAAATCTTATGCAATAAAAATCAGATTGCTTGAATCCACAACCTTCTATAATTGAACCATCTTTGTAAATACTATTGCCAAATTTAGAAATTTGCCATTGAAGAATTGTCTGAAGCTGAGTTAATTCTCTTGCCTGAACAGCTGTGGCTGGACGAAACAATATTCTATAATATTGTTTGTTCTCATCAAAATCGTCAAAAAATGGAGCTATATTAAAATTCGTCTGTAACTCAGCCATTGGTAGTCCTTAAATTGAAAAATACAATTTTAATTGTTCTGTTGTTATGCCTTGTCTACTAATAGGTTCTATATTTTTATAATAAAATATATTGGCGCTATATGGTACAATATCAGAAGTATTTATAGCTGCAGGAATAGCTGTTTCACCAGTATAAAAACCAGTAACAGTTTCATATGGAGTAAATACTCCTTGTACATTCTTCAAATATAATTTTTCTGCATTCATATAAACAACAATTCCTGTTGCCCCACTTAAGTAACCAGTTACAATTTCCCCTTCTCCCATAAGACCACTAAAAGTATCTAATGCAAGAACATGTAATTGTAAAAATGTATTATCAATATACCTAAATCCATCTAAAGTTGATATTGGATTATACATCAAAGATGCTTGTCTATATGTAATCCAATTTGGAAAATTATCACCTATATCTGTAGAAACAGAAACACCTAATGTTGAACAATCTAATTCATATATTGTATTTGCACCATGACCATATTTTGGTGATATTATTGGATAAGTTGTTGCATCCATTCCAAAATAAGAATTTGCAACAATCTGAGTTGTGCAATAATTATATCCCATACCTCTTGCAATAACACGTATATTTTTTATTTCACCATGAAGCGGATCAACATCACATATAGCAAAAGCACCAATTCCATCTCCTTGAAACTGAACCTGTGGCGAAATAACAAAACTATTATTTACAATTTCAGTTATAGGCGATAGAGTAGAGATATATCTTCCAGCTGTATTTACTGTGTAATCACTAATTATAGATACAGAACGTGATGTAGGTCCACCAGCATAAAATGTAGATAAATTATATGATCCTGCAATAGATGATGTATTCGTATTAGTAATTTTAAATGTGTTATTGTCTATGATCATGTCAATTTGACCATTAGCAGACATATAACCAGTTCCAGTATTACTTACCATACAAACATGAATAGCGCCATCTTCAGCATTGCTAATAACTTCCGCATCACTTAATACAGGAATATAAGAATTGGTTGTAAATTTTTTTGTTAGAATACTAGAAATTGTGTAAAGATATTTCCATTTATATCCATCACTAGTGTTGAAATCGCCAACAGCTATGTCACCTTCAGGCATAACAATAGAAGGTGACATATAATTATTAAATAAACATTTGTAAACTCTGTTTGAAGAATTTAATACATAATACATTTTAGAAGAAATATTTGGATCAGTATTATCATATTGATCATAAACAGTATTTGCTGTCCAATTTATTCTTGGAATAACAAATCCTACATCTTCTGGAACAACTCTTTTACCAAAAAGTAAATCTTTTTGTACATCATAATAATATGACTGTATACTTTCATTTGTAGAAGGAGGATTCTGATCATCATCCCACATATCATTTTTACCAAACCCAACATAGTAACTGAAAGATGTATTAGAGATATTAGTTACTATATCTTCTATAATTTTTGTTTTGAAAGTTTGGTTAAAGGTCATATTTTTAATTTACTTTCTTATGAATATAATACAGAGAAAAGATCAGTTTCTAGATTTAGGTTAAAATTGTTATCTGATATTATTAAGGGTTTGCCAAACATCATGTTACCTACAGGATGCATAACTTTTTTAACTACATCAACATATTTATCTAAAGATTTTTCAACTTGTATTTCATATGAGTAATCTTGATAATAATAACTGTCCTGAATATATTTATCGGTGTTCAACAATCCTGTATTATCTGACCATCTTCCTTCTTCCATACCAACACCAGCAACATTTATTGTTAACTGAACTTCAGTATCTTGATTTCTTGGATTAGAGAATGTTAAGCTTTCTCCTTGTGTATTAAATCCGAATCCAGATGAAAGAAGTTTAACGTCGCCCACAGTTCCATTTGCAGCAGCCAATTCTGCAGTTATTACAGCATTGTTCCCCCATATTCCACCTTTGGAATCGGTATACCCATATCCGGTAATCAATGGTTCTGTCACTGATACTTGTAAAGACCCGTTGTACTTTCTATCTCCAGAAGTAGTTGCATGTATTTCTGATATTGTTCCGATTGTTATATCATCAAATGTCAAAGCTTCCTGTAGAACAGAATTAACATTTGTATTATTTAAAACAGAACCATAATCTGCAGAAGATAGTAATGTAGCAGCAGAGTCCGATAATAAATTGCTGTTTATACTAATGACAGAAGTATTGCTAATAGTTTTAATTTTAAAAGATGCACCACTTCCCATTGTTGCGGTTCTATATCCTATAGAAATATGTGAGTTAGCACGATATCCATATCCACCATCAACAATTTTAAAAGTAATATAACCAATATTTTTGCCATAATCTAGGAGAGCTTTTACATTAAATTGCAATCCCTTTGCTGAATCTGTATTTACTACAAGAACATCATTTATAGCATTATCTGCACCAGATGAATCCACTGTAGCACTTCTAGCAGAACCAAGAACATAGGATGTGTTAGATAAAGTTGTAAACCCATCATATGTCAAATACTCACCAATTCCAAACTCATCTCCATTCTTTCCATAATGCAAGTCTGTTATAAAAAGAATATAACAAATTTTATCACCAATGTACAATTCAACTGCTTCGTCTACATAAGCTATTGCACCAGTAGTAGTGCCAGTTATAAATTTATTTAAATATGAAAAATGATTGGTACTATTTTTTGGTATAACTTCAATGTATTTTCTTTGATACCATTTACCACTTGAAGGTTTTAAAATATCAATCTGAGGTAGATAAATTTCTATATTCTTGTTATAAAGCAATCTAAAAAGAAGCTTCATTCCTTCAGATGCACCTTTAGAACGATATACATCTAGTATGTGTTTTTCAAGAAATCTTTTATCAGTAAGAATATTTTTTGGAATACCATCCATATATTTTGTCATAAAATATTTGACGTATTCATCGAGAGTTTGATCTATGTCTCTATATTCACCAAGTCTTCTAGTTTTATATCCTACAGATGCCTCAGAGTCCATCCATTCGTAATATGCTTTTATAAATTGTATAAAATTTTCTCCTTCTTCTTTATAAAAAGAAGGGAATTGATTTTCTATTAAAGGAGCAATATTTTTTAAATCTGTAAACATTTTTATGATACTGGAGTTATAAGGACAACAATTTTACTATAATCTATCTTTAAAAATTTGCTTTCATTTACTGTAATATCTGCAGCATTTGGCTTTGCATAAAAATCAACAGATTGGCTATAATTATAAGGGTTGATATCAAGCTGAACATCACCAGTTGTATAATTTACAGTACCAATACTTGGGTTCAAAATAACTCTATTCCCAGTCGAAGATGTATAACAAAGTCTTAGATTGCCTACACCATCATCCGTGATAAGAACATTTTGAAATAATGTCATTCCTTGAGCATATGAGAACAAACTACTCTGGAATATTTCTGGCTCACCATTATTGTAAATATATTTTAAAGGTCTATAAAGAGCATTAGAGAAAGAAAAATTAATTCTCTGTGTTCTACCTTTTATAGGAGTAGTTTTATAGATCATTCTTATTGCAGTATCGTTACTTACAATAGAAGGGTCTGAAGAATCTATCATTGCCATCAATTTTGATTTTCTAAAATCGCTACCAAATTCTGTAAGATGATCATTATCATAATTTTGTATAGAATTTGTAACATCAGTTATTAATTGATTGGATGTTTTGTGAGTTAATTTGGGGTCATAGATTACACTGGCAACAACTCTAACATACAAATATTCTGGATCATATATTAATGGTACAGTTGTCATTGTTTTAGTTAAAAGAAAATTAATAATTGATTGTTTTAATTGTGAAGATATAAAAGGAATTGAACCATATGGAATTGGTGTTATAATTACTTTTCCGTATTGTGGAGGAACAGCATTTTCACCGCCATATACGCCAACAGTTTTAATCTGTGGAAATTGATTTCTAACGAGTGTTATAAAATCATCTTTTGTAACACCTCTGTCCTGAGTAGTGAAGTGTCTAGGAGAATAAAATTTTATAGAATTGATATCTTCTCTTTCAGAACCATCCATAGCCACAATGTTTGTGGTAACAGCTACATCATACATATCATTTATTCTTCTGGAAACAGTAAAGTTAGAAACTTTATTTCCCAAATCACCATTTGTTGATCTATAATCAACTTTTACTATATTGCCATTTGTCAATGCCTTTGATACAATTCCATCACCAAATACAACTTCATATTGGTTTTCTTTGTATCCTTGCAAGAAATATACTTCAGAATTGGCAGTCAATCCAAGAAGACTTTCTGAATAAGCATATACATTATTAGCGGAATCTGTGTTAGAATTGATGACTGTTACTATGATACTATTTGTATCAATATTTTCAGACTGAAGTACATAATTTGAACCATCAGTAACTGTAAAATATTCTGTTACAATTTTTCCTTCATATACATATATTGGTCCAGTAGAATATACGCCATTTCTATTAAATACGATTATATCTTCATCTGTAGTAAACTCAAGATTTACTTGATTGATAGTTGATCTAATAGAATAATATTGTGGAATCATAACTGATGCTGGTGTATCAGCGCCTGTATTAATTGTTAGTGTAACCAAAGCTCTTGCAGATGTTCTAGAACGTGGAAGATAATTTAATTCTTTGGCATGTGAAACGACAGATTCTTTTAATTGAGCAGTGTCAAGAAACATTTCGCTTCCTACCATATTCAGATAGAAAGCATCAATATATGTGTTATATGAAAGAACGTCTAGTAATTCACTGAGATTAGAACCTTCAAAATCATAATCTTTAAACTCAGTTTTCGCCTTGAGAAATGATTTTAGATTTTGTTTGATGCCATCAAAACTAGCTTCTGAAACTGAAAGAAATCCTGTGTTTGCCATATTATCTTACTCTTCTTAATAAAACATCTAGAGTTACTGGATTGATATTATTTAACACAGAAAATATAATTGAAGCAGAATACATGTTTTGATCTGGCAATGCCTTCACAGAAACATTAATAAGATTGGCTCTTGGTTCGTAGTTCGTTATTACTTCTTTTATTTTTTCTTTTATCAAAAATTCTGTGTCTTGAGTAATATTTTCAAATAAATATGCCTTAAGACCAGCACCTATATTGGGGCTAAAAAATCTTTCGTATGGCTCAGTAAACATTAAATTTATAATAGAACGTTTTACTGCGTTTTCATTAGTCAATAGTATTAGATCACCCTTTACTGGGTGTATTATAAAATTAGTAGTGAGGTCTGAATAGAGTGTCTGTGTTGTCATTTTATTATTTATAATGATGTTCTGCAAGTTTGAAGGAATTGTGGATTATATCTTTGAATATCATTTGCAGCAGATGATGCTAATTTCCAACCATCAGAAATAGGTTTAGAACCAAATGGACTGAAAGATTCGCCAGAAATAGCTGCACTCATTCCTATTACAAAAGGTATTGCATTATCTGAACGTCTCATTTCTATAGATGCATTCGTTTTAACATTTAATATATTGCATACATTGCCTATCATAGTCTGCATACTTTTTCCAAAATATGTGCTTGTATCTGGTATAGAAGATGAACCAGTCACCATTTTTGATACTACAGAACCTATATCCATAGCTCCACCAAAAGATGCAAAGTTCTGCATACCAAATGAGTCAGCACCAGTTCCACCAGTGGGATTGCCAAATGATCCTACTTTTCTGCAAAATAGTTGATCTACAGCTGGAAGAGCGCATGGGGTTTCGCCAAAAAATGCTTTACCAGCATAAGATGGCGGTCTAAGAGTTGGGTTATTGGCAATTTTTTGTGTTGGAATTCTAGTACCTGTAATTAGTTCTGACATAAAATTGCCAATTGCTAAACCACCTGTTTGCTGTAAAAGTGGGCCAGCCGCAACACCACCAAGCGCACCAAATTGGCTAAGGACACCACCAAGAGGAGAAGCACTTAATAAATTTTGAACAGCACCTACACCAATTTGTGTGGCTATCTGAGCAATGCTTCCTGAAGGATTTGTCAAAGCAGTTGCGCCAAGACCTATAGAAGAACCGGATGCAAGTTGAATTGCAGAAGCAATAGCATTACTTATGGAACTAGAAGAAAGATTTGGGGCATTACTAAGTACGCCAATATTTCCATTTAAATTAGAAGCGGCTGAAAGTATAACTGGTCCAAGAACGCCTAATGACATAGCAAGATCACTTGACCTTTGCACATTACCAAAACTTGTATTATATGGGTTTGCTGCTGGTTGGCTACTTAAATAAAGACTTGAATATGTATTAATAATTGATGATAATGCATTAGCAAGATAAGCAACTTTATAAATGTCACTCAATGCAAGTATTCCTCTAATATTTCTTATGTAATTTTGATCTTCTAGTTCTGGAATACCAACAACCTGTGATATATGAACCATGTCAGAAGGATTTTCTATTGCGGCTAATACGTAAAAGAATTTTTCTAAAACATCAAATGGAACAACACCATATGATGCCAATTCTCTAGATTTTTTATCTATAGCGGTTTTTTCTATATCCGTCAAAAAATAACTTGATGTGTTTGATGATGAAGTTGGGAGACGAACATAATTTGGTGGGGCAGTTTTTTTCTGTAAAATGCCAGCAAACCCAGCAACAGCTGAACACATATTAACAGCTTTGCCAAATGCAGCATCAGAATTCTTCATAGATTGATCACCAAAGAAACCAGGATTGCTATATACACCAACTTGTGTTAAAGCAGCCGTATCTTTGTTCATATTTGGTTTTGAAGAACTGCCAGTGGAATTGCCATTTGTATCAAATTGTGGTTGACTTGAATTTGGTGCTGGAGTACTATCACCGGATTTTAAATCAGAAACATCATTAGTAGAAGTTAATTTTGAATTAAAATAATTTTGAGCTGGCATAGAATTGTCAGCTGCAGCATCGGCAGTCGGCAACGAATAATTTGTAGTGGGTGCATTATACCCAGTGGTGACTGTAGGATTGGCTACATTTGTACTATAAAAATTTTGAGAGCCAGTTGAATTATATGAATAATTTGTACTTGGTGCATTAACATTAGTAATATCAGTTGTAACTGATGGATTGGCTACATTTGTACTATAAAAATCTTGTGCTGGCATAGAATTATCAGCAACCGTCTCTGCACTATTAGGAGCATTGAATCCAGTAATTGAAAAATTATTAGGCATTTGATCTTCCTCCTAATGCAGCTACTGCATATTGTAATTGAAGACCGGGAACACTTGATTGGCATTTTGGATCAGAACATGTTAGAATAGTTCCTCCACCAGAACCACCCGGTTGTGCTGATTCTACATGTACATGAATGCCGGGGCTATCATTTTTTTCTAATAAAATTTTGCTGTATGGAAGATTATCTCTTACAAATGCGGCAATTTCAGCAGTTGTTTGAACGTCTGGTTTATTAGAACAACGTAGATCGACTGCGCCGCCCTTAATATGATTGCCAGAATTACTTCTATACCATGAAGTAATCTGCATTCTTGCACCATATTTCTCAATGATTGGATCGATTATGTTCCATGCAACATTCATAGCTTCTATAATAACTGCTTTTTGCTGACCAGCTGGTACTGATCTTAGTCCAAGAACTTGGCCTATAGTAACATGCTTTGATATTTTTTCGTTTGTATTATAAATTGATGCTGGAACTGGTAATGGATTTTTTTCAGCTTTTCCATTTGCAGCAGCACCAGAAGGTTTATCATATGTGCTTGGATTTGGTGGTTGCATAGTGTCACCGCCTGAAATTTCTGGTGGCGCACCGGCACCTTGATTTGGTGCTGCAGATGCTTCAGCTTTTGGATTTGGTGTATTACCTTCATTCTTATATACAGAGAATTCGCCTTTGGACATTCTCTTGGCATTTTTTGGAAAATCAGGTGCTTCACGAACAGAGGTCATATTATCAATAATAGTTTCTGCAGGAGCATATTGTGCCTGTGGCGCTTCAACAACATCAGCTGCAGTGCCGGGAGCAACAGGACTTGGAGTACCAGCATCAATATCAGTGAATGGACTTCTATAGTCAGCATTTCCACTAGAATGAATTGACATAGTATCTTGACCAGATATTTTAACAGCTCCAGCTGCTTTGGTATCCATCTTTCCGTTTGTTTCTATACTCAAATCGTTCTTAGATACAACAGTAAATTTTCCTTTGTTGTTCTGAGTAAAATTTCCTTCTGTTCTGGTAAGATAATTTCCTTTTACATCTTGTGTAAAATCAATCTTGGATTGAACTATCATATTTTTATATGTTTGAAAAACTGTATTAGCATCAGAACGTGTAGTAAAATCTTTCTTCACATCTATAGTTTTGCTACCAGAAACTTGTGTACGCATATTTCCTGCAACAGTTAATCTATTATCACCACCAACAGTATGACTTAAATCTTTGACAACTTCTGTTACTTTTGCACCATCTGTAAATTCTTCTATCGATCCTTCAACATATGTGTGCATATCACCTTTAACATGAAGAGAAAATGCACCACCAACATTCATATCAAGATCGCCATCAGTTTCGATAGTCATTTTTCCATCTGCTTTTAAAATAAGATGGTTCTTGGCAAATATTGTTCCGTCGCCTTTTGGAGATATTATACCAACACCTTTCTTACCAGTAGAAACAATATGAATTGACCCGTCAGCATCAATCATTATTGTTGCACCCGAATGATGTTGAATAACAATATTATCAGAACCAAAAGTATTATCAATCATGACTCTGTTTCCAGTAGCAGAAACAAACCCTTGCATATCAGTTGATTTACCTACACCCACAGATATGCCAGCTCCCGGTCCTGTATGCGTTATTGTTGTATCAGAAGCATGACCGGGTTTTTCTTTTACAGAAACTTCATAATATGGAATTGGATTGCCAGTTCCATCTATATGTTGAGGCGAAGTACTTCTGCTAAGTCCATTGCCTTCTCTATTAGTAATTTTTTTAATATAAGCTGGATCATTTGTAAATTTATCTATTGACATTTATTACCCACAAAAATTTCTGTAAAGAGCTGTTAAAGATTGTTCTAGTTTATCATTATCACTTGTGATAGTTGCGCTATCATATTTTCTAGAAAGTTCTTTTATAGCTTTATATAGAGTTAGCTTTTGAGGCTCACTCATGTAAAAAGTTGATTCTAATCTGTAAGCTTTCTCATTTATAAATTTATCAGACCCACCAATTATAGTTACGGAAGCAGAATCGCCAGATACAGAACCAGAAGAATATATTTCACCATTTACAGCAATAACATATCCGTCTGTTGCATATTGTTCTAAATCAACTGCTTCATTTCTTAGAGTATTTGAAAAATTTACAGCCAAATTTTTATGATATGAAATTGTGCCGGGAGACATTAATATCATGATGTTGAAGCTCCATCAAATGACATAGAAGCTAAAATATTTCTAGCATTCCCCAATTTTCTAGTATAACTTGCCCCAGTTCTATCAACAGTCCATACGCCGCCTATTTTCTTATAAGAATCATCTCTCTCAAAGTAAATAATTGCTGCAACAGAATCTTGAATTGTGGTAGATGCAAGTAATTTAGAATATGCTGTTCTTTCTGAAGTATGCAATTCATGCCACATAAAATCTAATTGTTTTTCTAAAGGAGGAAGATTTGGTGGAAGAACTGGTGAATTTATGCCACAGAATTTTAATAGTGGCGTATATCGATCATACTTCCCTGCTCTCCATTGAGCAATACCATATGATGGTTCGCCTTTATCATTTCCATTATATGCTTGCGGATTGATATTTTTACCAGATTCTCCTTGCAAATTACCACAAATAGCTGATACAATACATTTTAAATCACCAGAATATGAACCTTCTTCTTTCAACTTTTGCCAAAAATAATTATAAACTTTTTGTGTATTGCTTCCACCAGTCAATTGAGTTGTTGTTGGTGCGCCTGTATCTCCAGTAGAATTTGCTGCTGATGCAGCTGCAGAAGGATTTGACGAATTTTGAGTTGGGTCTGAACTGGAAACATTTGAATTTTGTGCTGGCGAAGAATTGATAGATTCCATACCACCATTTATTACACCTATAACTATTGGTTGTTGTGAATCAATACCATCAAAAAAGAATCCAACTACCCAAGAACCTGGGGTCAAATTATGACTAGCATTTCCACCACCAGTCTGTCCACCAGTAGTTGGATACAAAACTAAAGCCCATGGCAGATCACCATCAGAAACTCTTTCAACATCTTCAGTATGGTGAATTCCAAATATTCGAACTCTAACTCGTGATCTATCGTCGCCAATATCTTTGACTACACCAACAAACCATCTAAATCTATCACCATAAAAATCATCAGCTATCATTGAATAGTCCCACCACCAGTATCATATTCACTTTTTTCATTAAGTTTTGTTAAATAACCATCTTTATTAATTCTTAAAGTTGTGGCTACCCTGTTTCCTGCACTCATTACTTGTTTTACTTCAGAAATAATAAAAAATCCAGATATATATTTGTCTTGCTGAACATCATTAAACCCATGCATTTCTGGAATTTCACACCATATTATTTGTCCAGCTTTTAATTTCATATTTGCAGGAACAGTTATGCTAAAATCAACTTGATTTAATGCGTACATATATTTAGTGGCATTGCCAAATTTATAACGGTATTGTGGCTGAGTTTTGTTTTGTTCATTTAAATCTTCATAGTTATTAATTATATAACGTATCCTATTAGAATATTCAGTTTTGTCTACCTGATTTTTTACATAGTCGATGTATGGATCGGTATTCAAAGGATATTTTTCTAAATGATTTGGACCTGTTTCTTTTTCAAGTTCTGTAGGAGTACTATTATAATTTTTTTGTAAAAGACTTATTTCAAATAATTCATTTTGATAATATCCACCAGCAATTTTTTCAATTGAAGAAAATCTTTTATTATTTACGATGTTTGAAATATAATAAAGATCGGCATCTGGAGTTGCATTTGTATCAGAAAATCCAGATTCAACATCGGAAATATAACGATATTTTGTTTTTTGTATAGTATCTCTTTGTTTCCATGCATCTTCTATTAATTTTTGAATTGTCAAAAAATTAAACCCTTGATTATCTTCATAAAAAAGATAAAGAAAATGATTTTCATAATCTCTTGCAACAGCATGTTTTGCCAACCATTGAATTGCTTGAAATGGTCTAAGATTTGGCACAACAATATTTCTTACCTTCAAAGATTCTTCTATAGTAAATGGTTTTGTTTTTAAAAATTTTGTCTGTGTGTCTGCCATAATATATTCATTGTATAAATTTTGAGCCATATTTTCTACAAGATCATTATAAGCATGTGAAACAAGTTTTCTTACATTTTGTAGAAACTCAACACTAACCAAATCAATGATAAACATCATTCCTCTAGCTCTATCATCAAGAGCAATATCTCTCACAGCTTTGATAATAAATTGCATATTACCAGTATCTTTTTCGACAGAAGAAATACCAGATTTTTGCTTGTATTCAATACTTATTATTTCTTCCCCTGTAAATGGATAGTTAACAAATAATCCAATATTATCATTTATTAAAAGCTCTGCTTTCATGACGGGTTCAAAAATAGATTGATATATAGACAATTCGACAAACTGAGGCATTAAGCTCATTTCGTCATTACCATTAAATTTTTTAATTTTTAATTTTGAAATTTCTATTTCAAGAGGATTTAAATTACTCATTAATTAAAGCTTCAAATTGTTGCCTAAATTCATTTACATATGGTTGTCTTAGCAATTTGATATTTCTTTTTGCTTCGTTTTTTTCATTTTCAACATCATATATGCTCTTTGCAACCCATCCAGCTGGATATCCAAGCATTTGATATGTGTTTGGGGTCATCGTATAATTATATGCTGCAATTGTTTCTGGTGTATCAGATGATAACCCCTGATAATAATAGTATGCAATAGAAGAAGGTATAACAATAGAAGTTAATTTATCTGCACTAACATTATATTTGTCTTCTAGATAATTAATAAAATTGCCATAGTCCATTGGCCAAGAAGTATATGGGTCTATCATATTATTTGACATATAGATAATCCAATCTAAAGATGAATCATCATATTCTTTATATGCAATAATATCAGGTCTTTCACCTTCCATAACTAGATAATCATAAAATTTTTCATATGAATTTCTATATGTCTGAATCAAAGCAACTCTAGACAATAAATTTATACATGACATATTATTGTATATTATTTTTGGAAAATATTTAAAAGAAGACATATGTTATGGACCTGATGTAGATGTAGATGATACAAAATCATCTCTTGTTTGAATGTTTATTTCTTGAAAAGATATATTCATTTCTACTATAGCAGATTTCCCATCTTTATAGAATGCAGGAGTTCCTCCAGCAGAACTATTTACTGTAAACCCAGTAATAAAAGAAGTTTTTACATTAGGAAGAATATTATTATCTCCAACATTAAAACTTAATTCTGCAAGATATGGATATTCAAGAGCAAATCCGCCACCAATTATTCTTGGATGCATGAACCCTTTAATATTAGTTATAATATTTTCTAAAGCAATTGCTTCTGCCTGTGATCTAGGAGACATTTTCCATGTAAAAGAATAACTTTTTAATTTTACACCATTAAAAATGTTTGTATGGTGAGGATTTCTTACCATACCAGTTTCAGCTTGAGCAAGTTTTCCGATAATAGAATCAGAAACTCCCGGCATAATTGCAGCTGCTTGTAAAGAAGCATCTTTAATAAAAGCAAGCGCACCTTTGCCTGCACGAATTTCGTTGGCATATGCTTCCATTTTGCTTTTTCCGGCCATAAGAACATCAGAAGGCGTATTTCCCAAAATATCTAAAGCCACATCACCAACATCCATGTTAAATTGATCTTGAAGACTTGAAGGCAAAGGAAGACGAATAATGCCATCAAAATTTTGAGATGCTTTGACTCCCGGTCTTGGTCTAACATATTTTTTAAACATGATCCTACAGCAATAAATAGGAACTTCTTCTGGAAAACTTAGAGATACAAACATGTTTATCCTCTATAAATATAACAATAGTATTTATATGGCGAGAATGAATGGCATACAAAGGAAAATTTAAACCTGATAGACCAGAAAAATATAAAGGCGATCCTACGAAAATTGTGTATCGTAGCCTTTGGGAATTAAAATTTATGCGTTATTTGGATTCCCATCCTAATGTAATATCATGGTCTTCAGAAGAAATTATTGTACCGTATATAAGCCCTATGGATAATAAAATTCATAGATACTATCCAGATTTTTGGGTAAAAACTAAAGATAATAACAACAACATAAATACTATGTTAGTAGAAATAAAGCCCATGTATCAAGTTGTGGCACCTATAGTTCAAAAAAATATGACAAAAAGATATCTTACAGAAGTAAAAACATATGCTATAAATTCTGCCAAATGGAAAGCAGCACAAGAATTTTGTTCAAATAGGAAATGGATATTTAAAATAATGACCGAAAAAGAACTTGGAATAGGGAAAAAATAATGGGAATGTTCTCAGATAAATTAGACCCTAATAGACCAGTTAATAAAAGATCAGCTGATCAGGTCAGAAAATGGATGACCGGAAAACTTGGCGATTTTAGAAACGCCAATGCAAAAGTTCGTAATATTATGATGGATAATAGAGAATATCTTAGAACTTCTATGCGCCCCGGTTACATGTATCTATACATGTATAATCCTAAACATAAGGATACATTACCATTTTATGATAGGTATCCTCTTGTATTTCCGTTTAAAGCAGTTGAAAATGGATTTTTAGGGTTGAACCTCCACTATCTTCCTCCTATCATGAGAGCAAAACTTATGGATGCTCTTTATGATAAAGTTAATAATAACAAATATGACGAGACAACTCGTCTTAAAATTAGTTATGATATTTTAAATGGAGCATCAAGATATAAGTATTTTAGACCTTGTGTAAAGAGATACTTGTATTCACATCTTCAGACAAAGTTTCTTTTGATTCCAGCTAATGAATGGGATTATGCTTTGTTTATTCCGTTCGAACAGTTTGAAAAGCAGGGCAGCAGAATAAATAAAGAGATCGTATATAGAGATTCAAGGAACAAAATTAATGGCGTTTAGCGTAAATGAAATGTTATCCACCATTAATTCAAATGGTGGAATATCAAAAGCATCAAGATTTATGGCATATTTTAGAAAATACCCATCTGGTATTACAACAGATGGGAATGCTAGTGATTTATCTTTCTTTTGCGAATCTACTTCTATTCCCGGTATTGCGTATCAAACAGATGATATCAGGGCATCTGGTTATGGAAATATAGAAAAACGTCCTTATGCAACAGTATATCAAGATGTTACATTAAATTTCTTCTGTGATAATGATGGAAGAGTAATAAATTTTATGCATAAATGGTTGCAATCTATATTTAATTTTAATAATAAAAGTGCTCCAGATGCTACAACAAATGCTGGTTTACCTCTTCATACTTTTGGGTATCCAAAAGATTATTTTGGAACAATAGAAATAATACATTATTATGATCAAAATTATGGGCAAGAGCAAATCGTATCTGTTTCTCTTCAGGAAGCATATCCAATTAATATTGGAGAAATAACAGTTGATTGGAATAGTACAGATACTCTTACTAAGATTCCTGTGACGTTTGCTTATACTTATTGGTCATCAGAAACACTTGATCAAGGAACTATTGATACTAATTCTTCTACCAGAGCATCTACATTGATGAATACACAAACAAGAATTGATTCTTCGCTTTCTTCAGTTCAAGAAGCAATTGGAATAACAACTCCTTTAAATCGTTAATATATTAAAAAAATAAGGTGAAATGAAATGGCATTACCGAAAATTAAACATCCTACTTATAAAATTACTATACCATCAAACAAAAAAGAAGTAAATTTTCGTCCTTTTACAGTACAAGAAGAAAAGCTTCTTCTTATGGCTAAGAATTCAGAAATTACTGAAGATATCATTAACACTGTAAGACAAGTTATTCAGAATTGTATTATTGAACCTATTGATGTTGAAAAACTTGCCATTTTTGATATTGAATATATTTTTATTAAACTTAGGTCAAAATCAGTTGGAGAAATTGTTGAACTAGAATACATTGATCCTGAAACAAATGAAAATGTAAAGTTTAAGGTAAATTTAGAAGATATTGAAGTAAAGAGAGACGAAAAACATACTAATAAGTTTCCTCTTTTTGAGAATATTGGTGTCGTTATGCGGTATCCAACTCTTGATGAAATCAAGGCAGTTGAAGATGCTGGTAAAGATGAAGCAGTATTTACTATGTTATTGAAATGTATCGACACAATTTATGACGATGAAACAGTATATTCTGATTATTCTGAGAAGGAATTGAAAGATTTTATTGATTCTCTTCCTATGGAAAGTATGGGAGCAATTCAAACTTTCTTTGAAACAATGCCTTCTGTTGAACATACAGTAACACTAAAGAATAAACAAGGTGAGACTAAGGAAGTTGTATTAAAAGGAATTAATAGTTTTTTTACATAATGGTGGGATATAATAATATTGCCACCTATTATAATACTCTGTTTTCTTTGATACAACATCATAAATACTCATTGACAGAAGTATATGAAATGTACCCATATGAGCGTGATCTATTCGTTGAATTATTAATACAGCATCTAAGAGAACAAGAAGAAGAAAACAACAGAAGAAACACACATGGCTGATTTAGGTAATTTAACGAAAAAAGTTGCAGGAAAAGTTGGTTCTGCAGCTATGACTGTAGGAAAAACAGCCGGGGGCGCAGTTGCTTCCGCTGGTAAAGCAGTTGGTGGCGTTGTTAGTTCTCTTGCTCAAGGTACGTTCAATACTATAAAAAGTGGTATTGTTCAATCTACAGGCATAAATGCATTACGCCCATCTAATGTTATTGGTGGTGTATTAGATTCTGTTGGTCTTGGAGCAATGAGACCAGCATTTGGTGGAGACCCAACACAAAAAGCGGCTGCACAAGCAGCAAATCGTGTTGTAGCACAAAACAATGCTAATACTTCTTTAAAACCATTAGAAGAACTTCTTCAAAAACTTTTAACAATCAATGAAAAAATTCTTGAAAATACTAACTCTATGTTAAGTTATGCAAAGAAACAAAGTGGACTATTAGATACTGCTAATGATCTTGTTAAAAAACAGATGCTACAAGATATTGAAAATGCAAGAGTAGCAGCTGGAAAAGGAAAAGTTGGCGTAGGCACACCAGCAAACGATAATACTCCCGGCAAAAAGCCAGCTGAAGGTGGTTTTCTCAGTGGAATTTTAGGGAGTATTATGGGTGGTGCTGGAAGTCTTTTAAAAATGCTTGGTCCAATCGGAGAATTTTTAGGTTCAATTGGAAGAATATTTTTAAAACTTGGCAGATTTACTATGTTATTAAATCCATATGTTCTTGCAGCTGAAGTAATATTATTGTCTCTTAAAGCAGAAGATTGGGCATCTTTTTTTGACAATATTGGTAAAATATTTGGTGCTCTTGCTGAAGGAAAATTTCTTGAAGCTTTTACAAGATCAATGCTTTTACTTCCTGAATTAATACTTAGAGGACTGATGAGAATTGCAGAATATATACTTGAATTTTTTGGATTTGAAGACTTAGCAAAAAAATTAAGTAAATTTATTGATTCATTTGACTTATATGATATATTGGTAAATTCTTTTAAAGAAATTGTTGATGTTATAATGAATATTGGATCAATGCTTGTAGATGGTGCAAAATTTATAGGCAAAAAAATTGGCGGTGTAATATCTGGTGTATGGGATACTATATCAAATGCATTTGGCACATTATTTAAAGATATAACGGATGCATTTGATGCTTTTTCTTCTGGTGATATAATCAAAGGAATAGTAAAGTTAGTTTATGCAATACCAGATGCTCTTATTCAATGGGTCGGAAGAGCATTAGCCACTGTAGTAGATTTTTTTGGTGGTGCAGAAATGGCTAAAACCATTCGTAATTTCTTAGATAATTTTAATCTAACAGATACTATTCTTAAATTTTTTACATCTGTAAAAGAATATGTAACTGATACTTTTGCTAGTGCTACCAAAGCATTTTCTGATTGGTGGAAAGATTTTCATCCAATTGATGACATGATTGGAACATTTAGTTCAATAAAAGATTGGATAACATCTAAATTTACTGACACTACCAAAGCATTTTCTGATTGGTGGAAAGATTTTCATCCAATTGATGACATGATTGGAACATTTAGTTCAATAAAAGATTGGATAACATCTAAATTTACTGACACTACCAAAGCATTTTCACAATGGTGGGATAGTTTTTCAATAATTGATATTGTACTTACGCCATTCAATTATTTAAAAGATACTGCAACAGCATTATTTGATAATCTTCAAAAATCAGTTGCAGATGTTCTTTCGTTTGATCTTGTCAAAAAAGTAAGTGATTCTATAAGTTCAGTAGTAAGCGGCGTTTGGGATTTCTTTAAAGCTTTGCCAAGCAAAGCTGTTGATTTAATTTCTGATTTGATTCCTGATAGTCTTAAAGGTTTTTTCAAATCTATGTTTGGTAGTTCAACCACACCAACAGCAACACCAACTACACCGCCAGTAACACAACCAAGAACAGCTCTTACTCCACAATCGACGAGTAGAGTAATTCAAGAACGTGAAGACGCTTTTAATGCTACACCAACTGCAGCTAATGTTTCACCAGTTCCAACTGGAAGAGAGCAAGTATTCAATCAACAATCTGCACGTATGTCAGTTGATCAAGCAGCACCAACAGCTGTAATTATAAACAACAATAATAATAGCCCAAATATTGGAAGTTCTGGGCAAAATTCACTGCCCAGAACTTCGGGTGCAGTACAAACAGCTCCACAATCATCTCATATAGACAGAGCATTATATGGAGATACTTATGGAGCTGGTGTTCCTTAGTCCTTAGCAAGCTTCTTAAAGAAACTCAAGTCTTCGTCGTCTTCCTCTGCGGAATCCCAAGGATTAGAAGCTTTTGGTGCTTCCTTCATTGCAGCCATCTTTGGCGATGGAGCAAAGTCTGTAGAATCGGATACCATAGTCTTCTTGTTATCAACAGCAAGACCAAGAGCCTTTTCAAGACGCTTCTTCAACTCATCATAAGTCTTGAAGTTCTTTGGATCAAGAAGTTCAGTGAGTGAATACTCAGACTTCCAAATCTTCTCAAGCTCATCATCATCTCTGACAAGAGGACCAGTACGATCAAACTCTGACTTATCATAGTTTGGATATCCATCAACCTTACGAATCTTTAGCTTCAAGTTTGCACCTTCCCAAAGATCAAAAGGATTAAATGCATTTGAAGGATCATATTGCGGATGATCTGGACTACGACCCTGATCATCAAAAGCAGGATGCATAGCTTCATTGAGCTTCTCAAAAATCTTCTTACCATACTTGTAAAGGAAGACCTTGCCTTCATTCTGAGGGCGATTAGGATCAGAAACTACATAAATGTTTGAATAATAACTCAAACGACGCTTCTGCTTACGAACGACTTCCTTGTTAGACTCAATACCAGAATTCCACAACTGAGAATTATACTCAGTGCAAGGATCAGCAGTACCGGGACCAAAAGTAGTCAATGACTTCTCAATGTACCATCCGCCCGGTCCCTGAAATCCATGATCCCAAATACGAGTAAAAGGAACATCCTCACCAGAAGGTGCTGGCAAGAAACGAATGATAGCATAACCATTTCCAGCCTTATCAATGTCAGGCTTCCAAAAACGATTATCTTCATTGTTACTTGTGGGAGAATTAATCTTGGCAATCTCGCTGTTGAGCTTATCAAACTGAGACTTGCGGTTGCTCTTAAGTGCTTCAAAGTTAGTCATAGTTATCTCCATATGTACGATGTGTTTACGATTGTTTGTTCGATGTATGTAAAATCAAGAAAATTTATCTCTCAAGATTCCACAGTATTTATCTTTTTCTATGTTTAGAAAAAGACGAAGTTTGATACAATTCAATTCTATTGTAGGCCAAAGAACTGGATCAAGAATCTTCTTATTCCAAGAATCAAAGAAACCAACACACTGATTAATAATAATAAATGTTTCTTTATGTATCTTCTTGCGAATAAGAAGCTTTAGTAAATGAGGGTATTCCCCATCTTCCACCTTGAAGTTAGAATCAAAATCTTCAAGAAGCTCTTCTATATCATTCTTAAAGATATATGTCAATGATTCTTTTCGTAGTAGAAACTTTTTATAAGTAAGATCACATTCATTTGAAAGCAAATCACCTACCCATATGTTAGCATTTTCTGAAAGATTAGCAACAAGATAGTTAAATAAATCTTCCTTCTTTGAAAGTTTATAAAACATATATTTGTCTTTACGACTTTCAAAAGATGATTCGTTTGCTCTTACTTTACCATTGTACTTGAAATAATCATAAGATGGAAGAGTAAAATGTTGTTTAACAGCAAGATATTGTTTATATGCTTCAAAGGGTGTCATTATGCACTTGTCTTGTTATAATAATCGGAGAAGAAAGAGTGCATCTCACGCCAGAAATCATTTTCATTACAAGGAAGCTTCCATGTTTGATATAGTTTCCAAATACGATCATCCATATCCTTGAAGTTATCATATGCAGAATGATTAATTCCTTTCATGACAGTATAACCTTTTTCTTCTAGATATTCAACGATATCATTTGTATCAAAATCATCAAGGTCAACATCAACTTCTGTTTCAATATATGCTGTCTTTATTGTTCTTCCCATAATATACTCCTTAGATAGGAAGTCTATTTGTTTTCTTCATCATATTCATATTTTCAGCTTCATATTGAAGTCTTGCTTTCAAAATAGCATTATGCTTAATCAAAGCTGCAACTGTTTCTACTTCTATATTATGACTTTCACAATATAAAATTACAGCATCCATATATTCACAATTTTTATTCTTCACAATCATCTCAATTTCAATAACAAAATCAGATGGAGTTTTAATATTAACAATTTTCATAATTAATCCTTTTAAAAAGTGAGCCCATTCTGTTCCAAGGCGGTGCTCATACCCGTGAAACTTAAGCCGCTAGGCGAGTCTCAATGAGTGCATTATCGTTAGCATCTAAACGTTGCTTTTAGTCTCTTCGTACCTTTACTACAACCCGTCGAACCTATTTCCAGCCCATCAAAGATACATTGGTGACAATATTAGAGACCTTTGCTCTTATCATCGGTACGGTCATGCGAGGACCAATGTATCCATGGTGGACTGGTCGGGTACTGCCCCCGAGTCCGAATTGTCTATTCCTTACGCCTCAACGACTTAAGCATCATATTTATAACACAGCTATTATTATATGTCAAGCAACTCAAATACCATATTTGTCTTTATATTTCTTGCGAACTTCTAGCAACTTGCCAACATAATCATCTCTTTTTTCAATAAAAATTTGTGGTTCTTCATCATCAACAGAAATCATTACTACAGTCTGAGAAATAGGTATGCCAGTTCTTTCTTCATACATGATTGCATAAGCAGCTGCTTGACAAAAATAATTAGTGATGTAACTTTTTTCTTTTGGTTTTAGTGCTGTCTTAAAATCGATAATAGAAAGTTTGCCTTCATATTCAGCAACACAATCGACTGTTCCAGCCATCTCAAGATAGTCGGAATACAATCTTACTTCTTGAAGATGCACATTATCAATCTTTTCATCAATAACTTTCCTCAACCTAGAAAAACTTTCTAGGTCAATTATACTATATTTTTTATCGAAAACATCTTCATTATTGATATATTCTTCACAAATTTTATGAACACGAGTTCCACGAGAAGCAGCTTTAGAAGAAATTTTGTTTGCTTCTTCAGCACCAACTCGTCGCCGCCATTCCATAATAGCATCTTTCGTCATCATCCCAACAACAGTTGTCACTGATGGATACTTGGCTCCGGTAGGAGTTTGATAAAACCTACCGGAGTCTGTGTTTATTTGTTCAACTTTTTCAATGATAATTTTATCAGTGTGTTGAAAGATTTTCTTCTTTTTTGAATTCGGTTTCCACATTCATTTGCACCATTTTATAGAGATTATTATCAAATTTGTTTTTTGTGATGATAAAATCTTTAACCAAACCAGAACGAACTATATCATTTTCCACAAATTCAATGCAACTAAAATATTTGTGCATGTTCTTTAGAATTTTCATGAAATAAAATATACCTTGCTTTTCATCATCATATTTCAAATCGGTTTGTCTATAATCACCACAGAATAAAATCTTAGAATTTTGTCCTGTTCTTGTGATGATTGTGGATAGTTCAGAGAATGTCATATTTTGACATTCATCTACTATAATGATAGAATTGTCTAATGTCAAGCCTCTTAAGAAAGATGATGTCTGAAATTCGACGATTCCCTTATTTTTAAGAATATCGTATGCATCACCTCTACCATATAGTTCTCTACAGATTTCTTGATATGGTTGTTCATATACTTTTGCTTTTTCTTTTGCACTTCCCGGCAAGAATCCCATATCTCTGGATGGAACAACTGACCTGATAATAATTACTTTATGATATGTTCTAAAATTTTCTATCTCTGATAGTGCAAGATATAATGATATGAATGATTTTCCTGTGCCTGGTAATCCGTGGATTAATAAATTTTTTCCATTTGTGAAGTCTTTAAAAACTAATTCTTGATTTGTTGTTTTTGGTTTAATAGCTTTTATTTTTAAACCATTTGATATAACAGTTTTTTCCTCAGTTCTTTTTTGTTTTCTTGACATTCTTTTTTCTGCACGGGTAGGTCTATCCATTTGAATACCTCTTGTTAAAATGATTATAGTAATACCAATCCTCTGTTTATAAGGTCAGCACTTCTATTTTTTGTTTGAGATGAGAGATAGAGGCGAGAATAAGCGGAGAGATTCAAATCTCTATTGAACTGATTATGTTTAAATAAACAATCTAGAATCAATGCTTATACACCTTTGAGTGACCAAATTAAATATGGTCACTGTTATTTATAGCTTTTCATCCTTTTGAAAAGAATATAAATACAATGAGCCAAATATTTTAGGGAAATACAATGACAACCAAAATTTTCGTATCCCAAATAGATACAACACAGCCAGATGGATCAACAGCTTCTTCCAATTCAGTAATTCTTCTTACAGATACTGGTCCTATATGGAAACCACTTTCTGCTTTAAATTCTGTTGGTTATACTGGTTCGCAAGGAATTAATGGTTATTTTGGATCAGTTGGCTATCGAGGTTCGACTGGCGAAGTTGGTGTGCCGGGAACATCTGGTTACAAAGGTTCTGTCGGATATACTGGTTCGGCTGGAGTTGGGTATCAAGGTTCTGTAGGATACACTAGTTCTATTGGTTATACAAGTTCTGTAGGATATACTGGTTCACAAGGAACTACAGGGTATTTTGGTTCATTAGGTTATACTGGTTATTTTGGTTCAGTTGGTTATCAGGGTTCTTTAGGAGTCGGTTATCAAGGTTCTGTTGGTTATCAAGGGTCAGCTGGTATAACAGGAATACTTGCACCATTTCCTTTTATCAATCTTTCTGATGTTGCAGACACAAATGGCAATCCATATACTGGCTATAATGATTTTGGTGGTTCATATGTCAGAGTAAAACCATCAAGAGACGGATTAGTTCTTGATCCAACAGTTGTATTGACTCCCAACATTACTGTAAATGTAGATTTTCATGGTAATCAACTTCAACATCCTGTGTTCAGCGGTTATTCAGAAAATGTAATAGATGATGGTCAACCGGGCGCTTCTCTATCTGCAAATCCATTGAATGGTAATGTAATTAAAGCTACTCTCAATTCACCTATTACAACTATTACAATGACAAATGCTGGATTAATTTCTGGAAGATTATTTTCAGTAACATTTTTCTTGAAACAAGATTCTACTGGTGGAAGAGTACTTGATTGGACAAATAATATCATCTATTGGTCAACAGGTGATGGTATTAATCAAAATACTGGTCCAATCCTTTCAACACAACCATTTTATACTGATATTATAACTGTATATACATATGATGCTGGTGGTTCTTGGTATGGAATCATGGGTGCTAGAGGTTTCCCAACACCATAAAAATGAGAGATTAATATGCCCGTATCTGCAATATCATTATTGAATAACATTGGATTAGCATCTCCAAAAATTCAAAAAATAATACCCAATTATTCTATTTTATTCTGGCATCATACAGAAAAATGGAATGATGTAAATTCATCCATCTCATATGGCAATGATCCTAGTAATTATAATGATCCGCTAAGAATTTTTAGACAATATGATATTGGTCAGTCAAGTATACCAGATGTGGCTGGGTTTTATTCAAATTCGAAATCTACATTATCTTTTAATTATCTCGTAAGATGTGTATCGAGCAACACTGCATGGCCGTCTATTTGTGATATAAAATATGATGCAAATACAAATATGAAAACTACTCAAGCAACTTTATTAGATGTTGGTGGGGCTCATAATTATACATTAGTTGGTAGAACTTCACCTCCTTTAAAAAATAGTGTTGGCACTCCTTTAATTCCTAATATACCAGTTTCTTATTATAATATTGCACATGCAGGCCATCTTCATCAAGTAGAAGGGTTATATAATTTTATAACTTCAGTAAACCCAGGAGCTACTGATTCTATCCTTTTAAATGATCAAGCTGGAAGTCATGTACCAAAATCTTTTTCAAGTTTTTTTGTTGATCCTATAATAAAAGATCCAAGTTTATTAAATATTCCAGTTACAGCTATTCCAAAAGATATAATAGTTATGTATTATGGTAATTCTACTCTTTCTCTTGATCATTATGATCCATATGATTTAAGCATGAGCGGAGATAATAATAACATAGACTACTCTGCAAATAGTTATGCTCTTCCTTTAACATTTGTGCAAACTTCTACATATCTAGAAGCTGGTAAAGTAGGAGCTAAAAATTTAATAATTGCAGCAACAGATTCAAATAGTCTTCTTACTGAACCAAGAATTCTTGCTGGTTTACAGAGCCAAGTTAATGTTGTTGGTATCAATACCCCAAATACTATAACATTTGTAGCTTCTTCTAATACAGCTGGATGGCATGATCATGCTCCTCTTGCAAAACAATCTAGTAAATTAATATCAAGTAATCCTGCAGTAACATATAATGTTATAACTAAACCAAACGGTGGAATTGTATATCCAAATAATGTTGGAGAAAAATATCCTGATGGACCCGATCCTATAAATCACAAACATAATGTTACATACACATCAGAATTAAAATTAAAATCAGTTAAGTTAAAAGCATTTTTATCAAAAACTAGTGATGCTCCAATTACAAAAGGATTGATAATTGGATACAGTATTGGCAAATATTCAAAATATTCTGGTATTAGTACAGATGGAAGTAATAGTTTACCACCGGGTTGGTATTTTTGTGATGGCCAAAATGGTACACCAGATTTAAGAGGAAAATATCCTTTCTTAGATTTTACTCAAGGAACTGATGATGGTAGCACAATTAATCCTACCAAATCATCAATTTTAATAAAACAAATAAATGTAGAAACTATAAATTGGCAACATGGGCATGTCAGTGGTACTTCTACATTACCAGGATCAGCCGGAAGTATGGATGTAGGAAGTCATGCATCAAATTATGATCCTATATCAAATCCAAATAATACAACTAGACATAATCATCCAGTTTCTGGTCAAGTTACATTTTCACAAGCAAATCCAAGTGGTCTTGGTTCAACTATACAACCAAACGCAATAGTTGGAACTTCTTTTGATTATGAACCACCAACTGTAGAAATAGCATTCATAATGTATAATGATACAATATAATAGGAGTATAACATGATTACAGTAGATCAAATTAAAGAAATTTGTCCAAATGCAAAACAAGATATTGCTGAAGCAATTGCAAATAACTATGACCTTCTTTCTGAATATTATGATATCAATAGTCCATTGAGACTAGCACATTTTCTTGCTCAATGTGCTCATGAATCTGGTGGGTTTAGATTAATTCAAGAAAATTTAAACTATTCTGCAGAAGGTTTAGATAAAATTTTTCCAAAGTATTTTAAAAATGCTGGTCGTGATGCAACAGAATATGCTAGAAAACCAGAAAAAATTGCAAATGTTGTTTATGCAAATCGTATGGGTAATGGGAACGAAGAATCTGGTGATGGATATCATTTTTGTGGAAGAGGTTTAATCCAATTGACTGGTAAGAATAATTATAAATCACTTGCTGAAACTCTCGAAATGACTATTGATGAAGCAGTAGAATATCTTCAGACAGCTGGTGGAGCATTAGAATCTGCAGCATGGTTCTGGGCAAATAATGGGTTGAATGAAATTGCAGATACAGATGATATTCTTCGTATTACTAAGAAAGTAAATGGTGGAACTATTGGTCTTGATGATCGTACACACAATGCAAATAAATTTAAAGAAGCTCTTGGTATTGATTAAATAAAATGGGTCAATATCCTGTAGCAAGAATAGGTGATACAAGTGACCATGGCGGTGTCATTATATCATCGGGAACAAAGTACAGAGACAGTACTGATGGTAAATTGGTTTCTAGAGTTGGAGATTATCATAGTTGTCCAATTCCCGGTCATGGTGTCACTGCAATTATTACAGGGTCTCCTAAAGTAAGATCAGAAGGTTCACTTGTTGCAGCCATAACAAGTGTAACTGGATGTGGAGCAGCAATAAACAGTGGAAGTAAAACTACTACGGTTCCTATGCAAGGTGGTGGAGCAGGAAATGAAAATGCATTTATTCTTGATAATAATGAACATGACCAGTTGAATGGTCCATCAGTAATGGGATAAAATAATGAAAATTTGGGTAGTTGGTGATTATTTAAAATCACAAGATTTGAATGCTAACTTTGCAGAACTATCTAGCAATGTAGGTTTTTTGCAAGCAAACGTAGCAACTATTAATGCTGAAATAGGTGATATATACTCAAAATTAAATGGTATTACATCTACTTCAAACGTTTCTGGGTTGGATGCTAGATATTTTACTGGCCAATATGTAACAGGATTTAGTCATAGTTCAAACAGTATTAGTTATGAAGCTCCATTAATATATAAACAAATACCCGATTCTAGAATCGGCAACACTGTTATTGAAGCAAATACCTATACAATAGGAATAGGTCCAATTCTTCCTCTTGATAATACTGTAATTTACACAGCATCATTTTGGAGCAGAAAAGTACAAAATGGTAGTGCAAATTCTGGTACATTATATTTTGTTATATCAAATTACGAGGCAAACTTACAAGTTATACCAGGAGATGGCGGTTATTATCATTATCCAATAGAAAATTTAGTACAAAATACAATATCAACAGCTGATGGTTGGGAAAAATATTCTTTTAATGTTGGTCCAAATTCTGGAACAAAAGATCATTCTACAAATGCAAAATTTATAAGTCTTGGGTTTATTGTAAATTATCCAGTCGATGGACCAACTGCATATGGAAATGACGTATTTCAATTTACAGGATTTTCATTAAAACCGGCTGGAAATAATATTATTGGTTATACAGGATCGAGTGGAACTGATCAAGGCGAACCGGGTTATAAAGGTTCGAAAGGATTTACAGGTTCTCGTGGATTAACTGGATATTTTGGTTCTACTGGATTTAAAGGTTCACAAGGAATTAGTGGCTATCAAGGTAGTGCTGGAGTACAAGGATCAGTTGGTTATATAGGAAGTGCTGGTGTTCAAGGTTCAGTTGGTTATGAAGGTTCGGCTGGTGTAAGAGGATCGACTGGATATGTTGGATCATTAGGACCGGGAGTACAAGGATCAGTTGGTTATCTTGGTTCTACAGGGTTTAAAGGGTCTGTTGGATCAGTTGGTTATAAAGGTTCAGTCGGTGATCCCGGTGGTCCAGTTGGTTATCAAGGTTCGGCTGGTTATCAGGGGAGTTTGGGATATCAAGGATCGGCTGGTGTCCAAGGATCAACTGGATATGTTGGATCATTAGGACCGGGAGTACAAGGATCAGTTGGATTTAAAGGGTCGGCTGGTTATCAAGGTTCTGCAGGATTTCGTGGTTCTGCTGGATACAGAGGATCGGTTGGGTATCAAAGTTCTGTTGGATATCTTGGTTCTACAGGATATCTTGGTTCAGTAGGGTATCTTGGATCGGTAGGTTATACAGGTTCTATTGGTGATCAAGGACCACCGGGTGGAAGCACAGGTTATACAGGCTCAGTTGGATTTGTCGGATCATTAGGATATGATGGCTCACTTGGATATACAGGTTCTAGCGGATATACAGGATCAGTAGGGTTTATCGGATCATTAGGATATGATGGCTCACTTGGATATACAGGTTCAAGAGGTGGCGGATATTTTGGTTCTACCGGATATAGCGGCTCTATTGGATTTCAAGGATCAGCTGGTTATTTTGGTTCATTTGGTTATAAAGGAAGTGTTGGTTATTCTGGATCATATGGTTATCTTGGCTCAGTAGGATATACAGGTTCTGTTGGTGCAAGAGGCGTTGATGGTTATAAAGGTTCTATAGGTATAATGGGTTCTATAGGATATCAAGGTTCAGCTGGTACTTCATATCCTCCTGCGATTGCATTTGCTGCAAAATCTGACATAGGTTCTTATGAACAAGATTATTGGATATTTGATATAGTTGTATTAAATAAAGGTAATGGGTTTGATTATTTAAGTGGTAAATTTACTGCACCAAAAACAGGATATTATTATATACATCTTTCTGGAGATGTAGATTATTATGCTGATGGTATGATAAGAATTTATTTTGCAGTTAATGATGTAATTTATACGACTGCAAAATATATCAGTACAAAATATTCTACGCAAAATGGATGGCAAAATTTTAATATGTCAACTGTCATGTATCTACATGAAGGCGATTATATTATGCCTTACATAGAAATAGCTGGTGGTCAAAATATAGATAGTAACCCAGAAAACACTTCTTTTGATGGTTTTTTTATAGGAGAATAAAATGCAGTATACAGTAACTTATACTGAAGCGGAAGACATGGCAATGCAAAGTGTTACTGTTTCAGTAGATTCTTGGATACAAAATATTTGTCATCAAAGATCAAAACAGGCTATGGATACTATAATCAATAATTCAATAAACAAATTTTTGGATGCTGGTATTCCTATTCCTTCTACAAGAGAAGAAATAGTTTTAACTGTTTTTGCAAATGGTTGGGAAAAAACTGGTCTTACAAAAAATACTGAATTATTAGCAAACACATATTACATGACGCCACCACCAAGAAAAGTAGCAAACACATAAATACTTAAAAGAGGTATTTTAAAATGGCAACATTACAAACCAGAACTGATTTCAAAGAATATTGTCTCAGAAGACTTGGTAAACCTGTAATTGATATTAATGTTGATGACGATCAGGTCGATGATCGTGTTGATGACGCATTGAAATTTTATTGGGATTATCATTTTGATGGTACTGAAAAAATTTATTATAAACATGTTTTTACTCCTCAAGATATATCAAATGGTTATATTCCACTACCAGATAATATTATTGGAGCTGTAAACATATTTGATATTGGAGATTATGTTGCTACAAATAATATTTTTAATATTAGATACCAGATTGCATTGAATGATCTTTACACATTAACATATCAATCTATGGTTCCGTATTATATGGCATTTCAACAACTACAACTTTTAGAACAATTGCTCGTTGGCAAACAACCAATTCGTTATAATAGAAAAACAAATAAATTGTATATAGACGTTGATTGGGCTAAAATTTATCCCGGTCAATATCTTGTTGTAGAAGCATATCAGGTCGTCGATCCGAATGAGTATTCATCTGTATGGAATGATAGATGGTTACAAAAATATGCATCAGAATTAATTAAAAGACAATGGGGTAGCAATCTTACTAAATTTGTTGGAATGCAGTTGCCCGGTGGTATTCAGTTTAATGGTGAAAAAATTTATAATGATGCAGATGCTGCAGTTGAAAAATTAGAAAAAGAAGTAATAGATGGTTACAGTTTGCCCGTTGTAGATATGATAGGTTGAAATATACTTTTTATAAATACTCTTGTATAACAATTTACAGGAGTATTAAAAATGGAAAAATATGGGTTTGTTTATATCTGGTTTGATAAAAAACACAGCAGATTTTATATAGGTTCACATTGGGGGACAGAAGATGACGGGTATATTTGTAGTTCAGCTTGGATGCTAAAAGCTTATAAAATAAGACCAGATGATTTTAAAAGAAAAATTATTAAAAAAATATTTTCAAGTAGAAAAGAACTGATGGAAGAAGAATTTCGTTATTTGAGTATGATAAAAGAATATGAGTTAAAAACTAGATATTATAATTTAAATATTAAAGCTACTGGTCATTGGTCAACATACCCAGAAAAAGTAAAAACAATATCTGAAAAAATATCTATTCGTACCAAAGAAGCTATGGCTCGTCCTGAAATTCGTGAGAATTATCTTATTGGATTGGCAACAAGAGATAACAAATCATCTGATCCAAATGTTTGTGAAAAACGTCGTGTATCTATGATTGGAAAAAATACAGGTAAAGATAATTCAAAAGCTAGAAGAATGGCTACAGAAGCCAATACGGGCAGACCTTTATCAGATACACACAAAGAAAAAATTAAAAGTACTACACATTTTAAAACAATAAATAGTAGTAAAATAAAATGTGTTCATTGTGATTTTGAAGGAAACATGGGCAATATTGCTAGATATCACAACGATAAATGTAACAGAAAGATACTTTAATGTTACCATTTAATTTATTCATACAATTAGATGAAGATCAGCAACAAGCATTAAAATATGCTGCTAGAGCCCATGCTGGGCAGACAAGATCAGATGGTTCTGATTATATTCGTCATCCTGAAAGAGTTGCTAAGAGTGTTATGCAGTTTAAAAAATCACATAATATTGATGCTCTTATGAGTGCTGCGTATCTTCATGATACTATTGAAGATACTAATACTACTAAAGATGATTTAGAAAAATTGTTTGGTAGTCTAGTTGCTTCTCTTGTACAAGAGTTGACTACTGATAAAGACGATCTTGAAAAAGCTGGTGGTAAGACAGAATATTTATCTCAGAAGATGAAAAAAATGTCTAGCTATGCTTTGGTCATCAAGTTGGCAGATAGATTGGATAATGTACAAGATATCAAGTCAGCAAAGAATGCTGCATGGCGTGAGAAATATAAAAAAGAAACTCTTAGAATAATGAACTATATAGAGAAGGAAAGAGTTTTATCAAAGACTCATATGAAAATTATTACAGCTATACGCCATAAGCTATCGGAGTTGGATCACTAAAATGTTAATGTTTAAACAGTTTATCAAAGAAAATGCTATTACAGGTTATAATACCCTTCTAAACGAAGAATTGAACGATGCTCAAAAAAAAGTTGTTGATTCATGGGGTGAAAACACAAAGGCTAAGAAAATTTCTAAAGATGCAATTCCAGAAGGACAAGATAGAACATATATCCCTCTAGAACATCCAGATGACAATAAGCCAGTAGAACCTCATCCAGATGTTAAAGCGCATCTGGAAAAGCATGGCTATAAGATAACTGATTATAAAGGTAATAAAGCAATTGAGCCTAAGTATAACAGAGAAATTCGTATTGGTAAAGCATTAGCTGCAACAGGTGCTTCAAAAGAATTAGTTAGCACATTTAACAACGATCCTAAAAGGGCTGCTTCCAATTCTGGTAAACTAGGCGTAGTTATTTCTCGTCACCCACATGATGTTGCTGGAATGTCTACTGACAGAGGTTGGCGTTCATGTATGAGTATGAGTACAACAGGAGCTAAAAAAGGTATTGGTGCTGGTAGTAATAGTCATTATCTAAAGCATGATGTTCAACAAGGAACACACGTTGCTTATCTTGTACACGAACATGACAAAGAAGCTAAACAACCTCTTGCAAGAATAGCATTGAAACCATTTCAATCGGAAGATAAAAAAGATACCATTCTCAGACCAGAAGAATCACAATATGGAACTTCTGATCATGCATTTGGACATACAGTAAAAAAATGGGCTGAAACAAATTTTCCTGTTAAAGATGATAAAATATACAGAAAAAATAAAAAATTATATAATGATGATCAAAAAGATGTGATTGCCAGTCCTAATGCTTCATTAAAAAGTAAAGACCCTAATACCAGAGCCGCAGCTTTTGATAATAGTAATGTGTCACATGAACATATTACAAAAGGATTAAATGATGAACAAGCTCAAGTACAACTTGCTGCTATTCAACATCCAAATGCAACGGCAGAGCATATCACAAAAGCTTTAGGAATTGATCATATTGGAATTAGAGCAGCTGCGATTCAACATCCTAATGCAACAGCAGAACATATTACACATGTATTGCATAATGATGGTGATGATTATGTAAGAAAAGCTGCATTAAAAAATAAAAATGCAACAGCAGAACATCTTACCCATGTATTAAATAATAAATGGGGTGAAGATAGAAATGTAAGAATTGCTGCATTACAACATCCAAAATTACCAGCAAAAGAAATTACTAAAGTTTTAAATGGTACTAGTGGTCCTGAAAAAGCATTTGCAGTATCTAATCCTAATGCAACACCAGATCATATTAATAAAGCTTTGGATGCTCACAATCATTCTGATATCAGACAAGCTGCTATTCAAAATCCTCATGTTAAATTATCATCAGAACATATAACAAAAGCATTAAATGATGTAGACACAAGAATAAGAGGAATTGCTGTAAGAAGACCAGAAGCAACAACAGAGCATATTACAAAAGCATTAAATGATGATAAATCATTTGTCAGATCACATGCTATTCAAAATCCTAAAGCAACTGCAGAACATATTTCTAAAGTATTAAATGATCCAAATGAAGAAGATGGTATAAAAAGATCAGCGGTAGCTCATCCAAATGCAACATCTGCACATATTTCTAAAGCATTAAATGATCCAGATGAGGCTGTAAGAAGAACAGCAATATCTAATCCAAATGCAAATGCAGAACATATTTCTAAAGCATTAAATGATCCAGATGACGTTGTAAGAAGAAAAGCAGTAAATCATCCCAATGCAACTGAGGAACATGCTTTAAAAGCATCAACAGATAAATCTTCAATGTTCGTTCGTAATGATGCAGAACAACGTCTTGCACAGTTTAGAGTAGCAAATAAAAGAAAAAGTAAAGAGCTATAAATAGTATATAAAAACAAAAGAAAGCTATAAATGGCCACATCATTATATTTTAACAATTTTACTTCTGCAAGTGAACAGAACCTAATAGAGAATCTTGTCATAGAGTCTATAAAGGCTTATGGTATTAATACTTATTATGTTCCCAGAACAATTATCACCAGAGATAATGCTTTCAGAGAACAATTTGTTACTGAATATGGTGAAGGTGTAAATGTCGAAATGTATTTAAAGAACGTCAACGGATTTGCTGGTGATGGAGAATTTCTTTCTAAATTTGGTGTAGAAGTAAGAGATCAATTAACATTTTCTGTTGCCTTAAGAATTTTTGAAAATGAAGTTGGTTCTATCTTAAGAAGAGATAGACCATTAGAAGGTGATCTTATTTGGTTTCCGTTGAACCAACATCTTTATCATATTAAATTTGTTAACAAGACACCTATTTTTTATCAAATGGGCGCAATACAAATGTATGATGTTGTATGTGAATTGTTTGAATATTCTAATGAAGTATTCAATACAGGATTTGATACTATAGACAACATGTATAATGCTCTTTTAACAACTACTGATCCTTATGTTATTACTACAGAAAATGGTATTCCTTTATTTGATGAGAATGGAATTGAATTGATAGAAGAACAATACGATCTTAATATGATTGACACAAATTCACAAAATGATTATTTTGAATCTCAAGGAATTGAATTTTTAGATTTCAGTGCAAAAGACCCATTTAGTGAATCAGATAGGAGAGCATAATGATTGGTGGCTCTCCTTTTTACAATTCTCTTTTTAAAAAATATGTGGTAATATTTGGAACTCTTTTCAATAATATTATGATAGAACGTGTTAGCGATTCTGGTGTTTTAGAACAAACTTTTAAGGTTCCTATTGCTTATGGGCCAAGAGAAAAATTTCTTGCTCGTGTGGAAGAAAATCCAGATGCATCTGCAGTAACTGCTATAAGATTACCAAGAATGTCTTTTGAGATATCTGGTGTTACTTATGACCCAAGCAGAAAATTACAAACAGTAGGCAAGATTGGTTCAAAAAGAGAATTAAATGGAAAAAATACTTATAAAAAAGTATTTAATCCAGTACCTTATAATCTTGGATTTAAATTAGATATTATGGTAAAGACAATGGAAGACGGTTTAAGAATCGTAGAGCAAATACTTCCTTATTTTACACCAGAATGGACTGTAAGCGCAAGACTTTTACCAGATTATGATAATATAACAGATATTCCATTGATTATGGATGGTATGGACATCAGCGATTCATATGAAAGCGATTTTGTTGCTAGAAGAGCACTCATATTTACATTAAATTTTACTATGAAATGTTATTTTTATGGTCCTGTAACTGAATCTAAACTTATTAAAATTTCTGATGTTAGAATATATCCTAATCTTACTGCAAATAGTGATGTTGCTGATATAAATGTTAGACCGGGACTAACTGCTAATGGAATGCCAACTTCTGATCCATCTTTATCTATACCATTATCTCAAATAGAAGAGACAGATACATATGGATTTATTGTAACTGTGAGTGAAACATATGGTTAATAAAGATGTAATTTCAAATTCATTAGGAATACCACCCATTCCTTCTCCACCAAATCCTGTATTCTTGCCGTCAAAAGAAAAGAATGACTATGAATATGCTCGTCAGAACATGTATGATATCATAGAAAAAGGTCAATCTGCATTAGAAGATATTGTAGATATTGCTAGACAATCAGAATCTCCTAGAGCATATGAAGTAGTCACCAATTTAATTAAAACTTTGGCTGAAACAAATAAAGACCTTATGGAATTAGCAAAAAAGAACAAAGAAATTAATAAAGCTGATAGTAGCAATGAAGGTAATAAAACAGTCAACAACAATTTATTTGTTGGTTCTTCTTCTGAGTTATTGAAGATGATTAGGTCTGATTATAATGAATAGTACAAATGAAGTATATCTTGGTAATATAAACTTAAAGCGTAAAGGTGTCCAACTAGAATTTTCAAAAGAACAAATTTTAGAATATATAAAGTGCGCCAATGATGTAAATTATTTTTGTGAGAATTATGTTAAGATCGTGAGTATTGATAAAGGACTCGTTTCTTTTAGTCCTTATCAATATCAAAAAAGAATGTTTAAAGTATTTGATGACAACCGTTTTACAATATGTAAAATGCCTCGTCAGGTGGGGAAAACAACAGGTGTTGTTGGGTATATGCTTCATAAAATTCTTTTCAATGAAAATTATAATATTGCAGTTTTGGCTAATAAACAAATTCAATCAAAAGAAATTCTTTCTCGAATTCAACTTGCATATGAATGGTTGCCCAAATGGATGCAGCAAGGCATTATTCAATGGAATAGAGGAAATATCGAATTGGAAAATGGTTCTAAAATACTTGCAGCTGCCACTTCATCATCTGCTATTCGTGGTCAATCTTATAATCTAATTTATCTTGATGAGTTTGCATTCGTTCCCAGAAATATTCAAGACACATTTTTTGCTTCAGTATTCCCAACAATTTCTTCTGGTAACACTTCTAAATTATTAATAACTTCCACACCAAATGGTATGAATTTATTTTATAAAATTTGGATGGACTCTGTTAATAGTGAAAATTCTTATGCCCGTGTTGATGTTCATTGGTCAGATGTTCCCGGCAGAGACGAAGCATGGAAAGTAGAAACTATTCGAAATACTTCTGTTGATCAATTTCGTCAAGAGTTTGAATGTTTAGACGGTGATACAGAAATTAATATTTTAATAGATAACATTTCCAAAAAAGTTGCAATCAAAGAAATTATAAATATAATATGAATGCAATTTTATAGGATTGAATTATATGCATTATAGAAAAATTTGGGAAAATACACACGGAAAAATACCAACTGATGAAAATGGGTTTTCTTATGAAATACATCATATAGATGGTAATCATAAAAATAATAACATAGAAAATTTACAATTAGTTACAATAAGAGAACATTTCGATATTCATTTACAGCAAGAAGATTGGTTTGCAGCTGCATTAATTGCTAAAAGAATTGGATTTGGTCCAGATTATTCTTCAAATTTACAAAAAGGAAAGAAAAGACCAAATATTGGTGGAGTTTCAAAAGGAACAGTTCCGTGGAATAAAGGGAAAAAATATTCTTTTTCTGAAGAAGTTAGAAACAACAGAAAAGGTAAAAGATTTGGAAAAGTTAAAATTACTGATCATGAATGTTGTTTAATTTTGAAAAAATATAATAATAAAATTCCTTTAAATGGTGTAGGTGATATATCAAAAAATGGAAGAAAAATTACTTATGAAAGAGTTTTTTCTAAAGAATTTCATAAAGAATATAACGTAACTGAATCACAATTATATAATATAATTACAGGAAAACGAAATGTTCTTTAAAAATAATAATACATTAATAGAAACATCTGAAGGGTATTTACCTTTTAAAGGTGTACAAAAAATTAAAAAAAATGGTCAAATTGAAATTCATTTAGAAAACGGCAGTCAATTAAAATGTTCGCTTACCCACCGAATCATGACTGTAGATGGTTGGAAGAAATCTATTGATCTTAAGAACGACGATATTATCATATGTAAAAACGAAAAATCTAAGATATTTTTTCTAGATTACAAAGAGGGAGAATTTGAATATTTTGATATTGTTGGAGTAGAAAATGAACAGTTTTATGCAAATGATATTTTATCACATAATTGCGAATTCTTAGGTTCTACTAACACTCTTATCCATCCTTCAGTTCTTTCTAGATTAGCATACATGAGACCAATAGACAATCCTCATGAAGTAAAAATATATAAACATCCAATCAAAGATCATATTTATTCCATAACAGTAGATGTTAGCGAAGGTTTAGGGATGGATTCATCTGCACTCGTAGTAATCGATTGTTCTACTGTTCCATATGAAGTCGTTGCTACATTTAAAGATTCAAATATATCACAATTAATGTTACCAACATTACTTTCTAATATAGGAAAATATTATAACGAAGCAGCTATATTGGTTGAAATAAATATAGGATCACAAGTAGTAAATATTCTACATCAAGATTTAGAATATGAAAATATTGTTATGACAAAAATGAGTGGTAAAAAAGGCACAGCAATAGGTATATCAGGTAATCAAAATAGATTAGGTATAAAAACAACTCAAGTTACTAAAAGAATAGGATGCGCTAACTTAAAAACTCTTATCGAATCTGATAAAATAATTTTAAATGATTATGATATTATAAATGAACTGTCCACATATGCTGTTGATAGAAATACTTACAATGCAGAAGAAGGACATCATGACGATTTGGTAATGTGCATGGTTCTTTTTGCTTGGATGGCAAGTCAAAATTATTTTAAAGATGTTTCAAATACAGATATCCGTAGACGAATTGAAGAAGAAGTTGAAGAAGATTTCACACCTTTTGGTATTATACATGATGGCAGGGAAGAAGAATTTAACGATAAAGTAATGAGTGAAAACGAGTTTGAAAAATTTTTACTAAATTGAGTTTTTATAAATAATCATACGAAATAATATGTGATTTTTATTATAAAAAGGAGAAAACAATGCCATTTCAAGTTAGTCCCGGCGTTAACGTTTCTGAAATTGATCTAACAACCATTGTTCCTGCCGTTTCTTCAACTTTTGGAGCAACTGCTGGAGTATTCAAATGGGGTCCAATAGAAGACAGAGTACTTGTGTCATCTGAGGACGAGTTAGTATCAGTTTTTGGAAAACCAAACGCAAATAATTACGAAACCTTCTTCACAGCTGCAAATTTCTTGGCATATGGCAATCAGCTATATGTATCAAGAGCAGCTTCAGCCTCCGCATATAATGCCGTCGCTAATGTTGGATCAACAGGTGTAGGTGGAAATACTGTTGTTATTAAAAATCTTCATGATTTTGAAGCACAATATACTACATTAAATGAAGCTGGTGGTTCAAATGCTTATAGCAATGTTTATTTTGTTGCTAAGTATGCTGGTGATGTTGGCAATTCTATAAGAATTTCTATCTGCCCAACAGAAACTGCTTATGCAAGTCAACTTATGGCTTATAATGGGTCAAATGTTGCAATTCAAATTTCTAATACATATTTTTCATTCAATATTCCAGTAGGATCAATGGAAGCTAATATAGTTTTCCAAAGTGTCACTGACGTAAATCTTGCTCCTTCTATGGCAGTTGATATGAAGAATAACATTAACATCGGTGATGTGTTTCTTGTAGGTAATACTTCTACTGGAACACAATACTTAACTGTTAGTGCTGTTGGTGGAACAACTAGTGTTAGTGTTGGTTCAGGAATTAATTCTAGCTTCCAGATAATGTTTAATGAAACTTATAGACAGAAGATGGATATTACAATTTCTGGTACTGCAAATAGCATCACTGGAAATTATTATGGCACAACTTTAGCCAATAAGTATTGGGAATTTCACAATGCTGTTGATATGGCTCCAGGAACATCTGGATATGTATCATCAAGAAATGCAAACAACATGGTTATGGATCAAGTCCATATCGTTGTTGTAGATCAAAATGGTAAGTTTACTGGTATTCCCGGTGAAATTCTAGAAGTTTGGCCAAATCTTTCAATTGCAACTGATGCAAAGGGCGAACAAGGCGGTTCTATTTTCTATAGAGACGTTCTTAATATGAGTTCAAAGTATGTATGGTCTGCAAAGGACATACTATCAACAACTCCACGCAATGCTGATGATACTCTTCTTGCACCATCTTTAACTAACAATCTTTCTTTGAATTTTGCTAGTGGCGCAGATGGTGATCCAGAATCTACTATTGCTGTATCAAAGTTAATGACTGCATATGACAAGTATAAGTCATCAGAAGATGTAGATGTTTCTTTGATTCTTGGTGGTAAGGCAAGAGGAAATATTGGTGAAGTACTCGCAAATTACATCATCGATAATATCTGCGAATATAGGAAAGATTGTGTAGCATTTATTTCACCTGATCTTTCTGCAGTAGTAAATGTTCCCGGTCATGAGCTAGATAATGTTACAGCTTTTAGAAATGCATTGACTTCAACTTCATATGCAGTTCTTGATTCTGGTTATAAGTATCAATATGATAAGTATAATGACACATATCGTTGGGTTCCTCTTAATGGTGATATTGCTGGTCTTTGTGTTCGTACAGATAATGTTCGTGATGCATGGTGGTCTCCAGCTGGATTCAACAGAGGCATTATCAAGAATGTTGTAAAGCTTGCATACAATCCTGATAAGGCAAATCGTGATGTTCTTTATCGTAATGGTGTAAACCCTGTAGTCAATTTCCCCGGTCAGGGAACAGTTCTATATGGTGATAAGACCTTGCTTGCAAGACCATCTGCATTTGATCGTATCAATGTACGCAGACTATTCATTGTGCTTGAGAAGGCAATTGCGATTGCTGCTAAGTCAACTCTATTTGAATTCAACGATGATTTTACAAGAGCTTCATTCCGCAATCTTGTAGAACCATATCTTCGTGATATTCAGGGTCGTCGTGGAATCTATGATTTCAGAGTAATTTGTGATACTACAAATAACACTCCTGAAGTTATTGATGCAAACGAATTTAGAGGTGACATTTATATCAAGCCCGCACGTTCAATCAATTTCATTCAGCTCAACTTCGTTGCAGTACGCACTGGTGTCGAGTTTACTGAAATTGTTGGCAAGTTTTAAGAGGGAGAAATAAAATGGCATTTAATATCAATGAAATTAGATCACAGCTAAAATTTGGCGGTGCGAGAAATTCTCTCTTCCAAGTAATTATCAGCAATCCAATTAATCCAGTTGCTGATATTAAAGTTCCTTTCCTTTGTAAGGTAGCTCAAATTCCAAGTTCACAACTTGGTCTAATTGAGGTTCCTTATTTTGGAAGAAGACTTAAGATTGCTGGTGATCGTCGTTTTGATCCATGGACAGTAACAATTATCAATGATGAAGATTTTGCTGTAAGAAACGCCATGGAACAATGGAACAACTACATCAATCTTTATCAGCAAAATGTTACTGCACTTGCAACAGGTGCTCCATCTGAATATAAGTCACAGGCAACTGTGACTCAGTTTGGAAAATCTGGAGATGTTCTAAGAACTTATCAGTTCAATGGAATTTATCCAGAATCAATTTCTACAATTGATCTTGCATGGGCAACTGTTGACGAGATTGAAGAATTCCAAGTAACATTCCAATATGACACATTTCAAATATTGAATGGTCCTACTGGTAATGCTGGTGGTTCCTAATTAAGTAATCGAGAGCCGTTATAAATAGAGTATAACGGCTCTCTTTTCTTAAGGAAAAATATTATTATGGTTCAATTATTTGGATATGAAATAAAAAGAAAAAATGAAAAGCCACTTGAGTCCTTTGCACCAGAGTTAAAGGATGATGGTGCTGTTGTTGTTGCAGCTGGTGGTGCATATGGCACATTCGTTGATCTTGCTGGTACTGCTAGAACCGAATCAGAATTAGTTGCAAAATATAGAGAAATTTCTTTACAGCCGGAATTAGAACAAGCCATTGATGATATTGTCAATGAGGCTATGGATGTTGACGCAGAAAAAATCGTAAGTCTCAACACAGATAAATTAGAATATAGTGATAATGTTAAAAATATTTTTAGAGAAGAATTTGAAAATATACTAGATTTGTTTAATTTTCAAAATGAAGCTTATGAAATTTTTAAAAGATGGTATATTGATGGTCGTATGTACTATCATGTTATTATTGATGAAAAATCACCAAGAGAAGGTATTAAAGAATTTAGATACCTTGATCCTAGAAAAATTCGAAAAATTAGAGAAGTAAAAAGAACTCCAAAAGGTCCAATTACTGTTTTTGATGCAAAAAATGAATATTTTGTGTATAATGATAGAACATTTTTGCCAGCTGGTGGTAATGGTGGTCTTCCTATGGATACAAACACATCTGGTTTGAGAATATCAACTGATTCTATTCTTCATGTTACATCTGGCATGATGGATCAAAATAATTCTGTTGTATATTCGTATCTTCAAAAAGCAATTAAACCTCTTAATCAGTTGAGAACACTTGAGGATGCAACAGTTATCTATCGTATTTCTCGTGCGCCTGAAAGAAGAATTTTTTATATTGATGTTGGCAATCTTCCAAAAATTAAAGCAGAACAGTATCTTCGTGATATGATGGTTCGACACAAGAATCGTCTTGTTTATGATGCTGCCAGTGGTGAAGTTCGTGATGATCGAAAGTACATGACTATGCTTGAAGATTATTGGCTACCTCGTCGTGAAGGAAATCGTGGTACTGAAATTACTACACTTCCAGCTGGACAAAATCTTGGTGAAATGGATGACGTATTATATTTTCAAAAAAGATTATATGATTCATTGAATGTTCCTATTTCAAGATTAAACTCTGGTCAGTCAGGATTTAATCTTGGCCGTTCTGCAGAAATTACTAGAGATGAAGTTAAATTTACAAAATTTGTCGGAAGACTTCGTAGACGTTTTTCTCAATTGCTTCTCAAGGCACTTGAAAAACAATTAATATTAAAAGGTGTTGTTTCTGAAGAAGATTGGCCCGAAATTTCTAATAAATTAAATTTTGATTTTCATATTGATAATCATTTTGAAGAATTTAAAGAAGCAGAAGTTATTTCAAATAGAATTAATATTTTAAATCAAATTCAACCATATATTGGTAAGTATTATTCTGATGAATGGGTTCGCAAAAATGTTCTACATCAAACTGATGAAGAAATTCTTGAAATGATGCAACAGATGGCTGAAGAACAACCATCACCAGAAACTATGGTTCCTGAAGATGAAGTCAATCAGGGATTAAAATCTATGGAACAACAATCAAAACTACAGAATACGGGTGGTAATGCTCCAAAAACAAATTCGAGCATACCAGGTCAAGGTTCTGCGTATTAAAAAATATAAATAAAGTAACAGATTTTTTATTGGAGAAATATAATGGATAATGAGAATCTTGAAAATATTTTAGTACATGCATGGAATAAAGATGCAGTAAATCTACGTGGAGCTTTGGATGCAGAAATGCAAGCCAGAGTTTCTGATCATATCGAAGATATGGTAGCTAATGTTTCTGCTAGACTTTTTAATCCATCACTATCAACAACAGATGAGAATCACGAAGGATAATTAAAAATGGAAAAGTCAGTACGTAACACCATCAACTCCATTATGGAAGTGGCACAGCCTTTGTCACAGGGCGAAATTAATTTTAAGGCGCTTCATGGCGAACCAAAGCCAACAAATAGAGATATGATTCCTGGGATTACTGACCAAGATTTTATTTTTAATGGTAATCCTCGTAAAGATAATAAACTTCCTGCATCATATCAGAATGGTGAAAATGATGCATCAAAAGATGTTTATGATAAAAATTTAAAGGTAACACAAAATTATTATCCCCAAAAAGAAGTTGGGGTTAAAGAAGAAGTTGAATCTGTTGAAGAAGCTATGAAGGGTGAAGATGAATATAATGCTCGTTATGGCGCTGGTGGAAAGAAGCGTTCATCTGATGAAGTAGAAAATTCTTATATGAAGAACAAGGAAAAAGTTCTTAATAAGTATAATAATAAAAGTAGTGAAAAAGAAGTTTCTGAGCCAGTCAAAGAAGAAATGAAGGGTGAAACTGAATACAATGCTCGTTATGGTAAAGGCGGAAAAAAGAAGCCAAATCCAGATAAAACAAAAGAAAAAACTGATTGGAAAGAAATTCTTACAAGAAAGAAAGAAGTTTCTGAAGAAGTTGAATCTATTGAAGAAGAAATATACTCAACTATTAAAACATTCGTTATCGGTGAGTATGGCATTTCAGTACAAGAATCATCAGATATTTATTGTGTAATTAATCCAGTAAATGAAGATGAGTATTTTACAGAAGATTATAACGATGCGTGTGATACTGCTAAAGCAATTTTAAGAACTATTGTCAAGGAAGCTATCGAAGAAGAAGAAGCAATTGCTTTAGCTGAAAAGAGAATTGACGTAGAAAAAGCTATGTATGCTCGTTATGTTCCTGGAAAGTTTACAAAAAAGCCAAATAAGTTAAAAGGAAACCAGAAGGTTCTTGACAAGAATCATAATGGTCATCTTGATAAGCAAGACTTTGAAATGCTTCGTAAGGAAGAAGCAGAAGAGCTTGAAGAAAAGAATTGGATTGCTGGTGCTATCAAACATCCTGGTGCTCTAAAGGCTGCAGCAAAACGTGCTGGCGAAACCACATCAGAATATGAGCAAGAACATAAGCATGATTCTGGTAAAGCTGGAAAACGTGCACGTCTTGCACTTACTTTGAATAAAATGCATGAAAACTATGATGATTCAAAAGAAGAAGTCAGTATGGTTACAACAGAACTTAAGTCAATGATCCACGATGCTACAGAACTTCTTAGCAAGATGCCATCACAGATGCATGTAGAACCATGGGTTCAAGCAAAGGTAGCAATGGCAAAAGCTTCTATCTGTAGTATTCATGATTACATAGTATATGGCAATGTAAATGAAGAAGTAGAACCACTTGATGAAATTTCTCGTGATCTTGCTTCTAGATATATTCAAAAAGCTAAAACAAGTACTCGTGGTGCATATTATGGTGATGATGTAAAAACTTCTGGAAAAAGACAAAAAGGAATTGATCTTGCTCTTCTTAAGAAGTGGGGTGATAAGAAATTTGGTTATCCTGAGCCAAAGGTAAAGGCTACTGAAGAAGTAGTAAATCATGTTGAAGAAGGCGCAGAAGTTGATCGTATGGAAAGACACATTGAAACAAGTGAAATTAAATCTGGAAAATCGCCAAAGGTAGCAAAACAGATTGCATGGGCTACTATCAATAAACGTGGTATGTTGAAGAAGGACGGGAAGTAATATGGATAAGAAACCAAATTTCGACCAATACAAGAGAGAAAAAGTTGCTTCTTCAAATGATAAACCACAAGCTGGTTCTGCATGGGATGAACATGGCAGAATGGCAAATTCTAATGTAAAAAATGCTCATTATTTTTGGGATGCAAAATTTCCTGATAAAGAAAGAGCAATGCGCCATGCTGAAAAAGCTAAGAAACATGCTGCCGATTATGATGCACTCATGAAAAGTGAATGGCCAAAAGGTTATAATAAAAAAACAAATGAAGAAGTAGAACAGATCGATGAAATTTCTGACAAACTTGCATTAAATTATGCAAAAAGAGCAGAAAAATCTATGGATAATGCAATGGTAAAAGGTTCAGAAGGTCATGAAACTTTTATGAAAAGATCAAAAGGACATACTCTTGCTCTTGATAAAATTAATCAAGGATACAAACGTTTAAAAGCAAAAGTTGGAACTAGCGATGCTAATGCTAAAGATGTTGCTTATGATAAAGCAGTAAAGGAAGATGTTGATTCTGCTCGTGCTGCACAGCAAAAGGCTAAAGATTATACAGAAATGGGCCATGATGCTGGAAGAATTGGTGATGAAAAAGCAATGAGAAGACATTTTGCTAATGCTGCTTTAGAAAAATTAAAAATTAAAGCCGCAATGAAGAAAAAAGAAGTTTCAGAAGAAGTTCTTGATGAAACAGAATTTAAAAGAGCTGATTTAGAAAGAGCTTCAGCGGCTTTAGATAAAGCAAGAGATACAAATAAAAGAAAAAATCTTGATCCTGATCTTAAGAAAAGAGCAGAAAATTGGCATAGACAAAATTTTCTTACTAAACAATTAACTTATATGAGAAGTCGTATTGCATCACAAGCACAACCAAGAAATGAAGAAATTGAAGTAACTTCGGAAGCTCGTGATGATATATTTTTTCATAAAGATGCTTTAGAAGATTTATCTGGAACAATTTCTCGTCTTAAGAAGAGTGGCAAAGCAGTTCCTGACGATCTTCTTAGACAATTAGATAAACATAAGCAAGCTGTTGCAAGACTGAGAAGTGGTAAATCGAGATTTGCAGAAGATGCAGACCCAACAACAATGCAATCAGATAAACGTGATATTATAACTTCTACAAGAATTTCACCTGCAGGAAGAGTGGAACTTTTTAAACGTCACAAACCAAGAAAACAAATTAAAATTGGTGAATCAGATGATATGATTGAAGAAAAACTAAATAGATTATATGAAAATCTTTCTGATGAAAATAAAGAAAAATTTATAGAAAAATTAGAAACTGAAGAAGGCATAATGCAGTTATTTCAGTTTGCAGAAGAACAAGGATTTTAAAAATGTCGGCTGTTTATAAATTTTTAGGAACAGAAATTGGATTAAACGGAACAGGAAATACTGTTTCTTTATCTAGACTTGTTAGAATAACAAATGCAAACAATACTTTAACTGTTTTATCAGTTGCTAATACAACTGCTACTTATGCTAACGTCACACTTACACCATATGAAGTAATAACATTAGAAAAATCTACCACTGATTTACTTACAGGTGTAAATTTAAAAGCCGTTTCAGTAGCATATAGGAATTAAAAAAATGAAACTTATCACAGAATTAAACGAAGATGTAAAATGCATCACGGAAGAAGGAAGAGAAGGGCAAAAGACACTTTATATTGTCGGTCCTTTTATTCAAACTGAACAAAAAAATAGAAATAACCGTATATATAGAATGGAATCAGTTTCTCGTGAAGTTAAGCGTTATGTAGAAAATTATGTCAATAAGAATAGAGCTTTGGGCGAACTAGGTCATCCAGATAGTCCTTCTATGAATCTTGATAGAGTTTCACATTGCATTACAAGCCTTACACAAGAAGGCAATAATTTTATGGGAAAAGCTAAGATTCTTAATACTCCAATGGGAAATATTGCTCGCAATCTTATTGAAAGTGGCGTTCAACTTGGTGTTTCTACAAGAGGTATGGGATCAATTGTAGAAGAAAATGGAGTTCATGTTGTTCAAGACGATTTTTATCTTGCTACAGCAGGTGATATTGTTGCTGATCCTTCCGCACCTGATGCTTTTGTAAATGGCATCATGGAAGGCGTTGAGTGGATTTGGGACAACGGTATTATAAAGGCTCAGAAGGTAGAAGCAGCTAAGAAGCACATTAATGAAGTAGCTGCCAAAGTTACACATTCTAAAAAAGAACTTGAAGAAGCAAAGCTGAGAGTATTTCAGCATTTAATTTCAAATTTATAAAAAGTATAAATAATTTACATATAAAATTTTTAAGGAGAATATCTAATGTCTGACGAACTAAACAATATTGATGATGTAGAAGAAATCACTCTTGAAGAAGATGCTGCTGCATCAAATCAAGCAACAATTGCTATGAAGCCAACTGGAATTTCACGTTCTGATTTGATTTCAAAGATGGTTGCTTATGCATCACAACTTGGTAAAGAAGACCTTTCTCAAGCAATTGAGAAGATGGGAATTCCTGAGCCAGAAGAAATTTTTAACAACAATACAAATCTTGCAACTGGCGATATGTCTGCAAAAAACAAGGCTACTATTAGATCAAGTAATGCTAAGGGCGATCCTATGCAGTCAGTAAAGGAAGACCTAAATCTTCTTTTTGGTGATTCAACTGATCTTTCTGAAGATTTTCGTATTAAGGTAGGAACACTATTTGAAGCTGCTGTTTCAACTAGAGTTGGAATCGAAAACGCTCGTCTAGAAGAAGAATTTGAAGAAAAGCTTGAAGAATCATATATTGAAATTAAGGAAGATATGATGTCAAATATTGACGCATATCTAAATTATGCAGTAGCAGAATGGGCTTCTGATAATAGACTTGCTATCGAAAACAATATTCGTGCTCAAGTAACCGAATCTTTTATCAACGGATTGAAGGGTCTATTTGAAGAGCATTATGTTGAAATTCCAGAAGACAAGGTTGATGTTGTTGAATCATTGGCAATGCGTATCGAAGAACTAGAAACTCTAGTAAACGAAACCACTGCAGATAATATTGAACTTACAAAGCTTGTCAATGAAAAGGAAGTCAGAGAAATTTCTGATAGCCTAACAGAAGGAATGACTTCAGTACAAAAAGATAAGTTTGTTAAGCTTACTGAAGCTGTGAGTTATTCTGATGCAAATGAATTCCGTAAGAAGGCAAATGTCATTAAGGAAACATATTTTGCTGGAAAGAGCGATATCAAGGTTGTTGAAGATCGTCTTCTTAGTGAGAGTGTTGAAGAGCCAGAAATGAACAAGTCAAATTCAAACATGGATTCTTCTATGCAGATGTATGTTTCTAATCTTTCTAAAACAATTAAAAAGTAAAAAATTATAAATAATATTACAAATAACTTTCCTAAAGGAGAAATTAAATGAACCCTCTAAATGAAGAACTAATTGCTAAGTGGAAGCCCCTTCTTGAACATCCTGATCTTCCAAAGATCACTGATATGCATCGTCGTAATACAACTGCACAGCTTCTTGAAAATACAGAAAGAGCTATCCGTGAACAGGCTGCTTTCAACCCACAGTCACTTCTAACTGAAACTGGCATCAATGCTGCCGGAACTGGTGGATACGGTGGAGCTGGTGGTGCTGGCGTTGCTGGTTACGACCCAATCCTTATCTCACTTATTCGTCGTTCTGTTCCTAACCTTATTGCTTATGATATCTGCGGCGTTCAGCCAATGACTGGTCCTACTGGACTTATCTTCGCAATGCGTTCACAGTATGCTAACAGCACTGCAAAGGGCAACGAAACATTCTATGATGAAGTTCTAACTAACAACTCAACTATTGCTTCTGGTGCAAATACAATCGGCAACGCACAGACTGGTACTTCAGGTGCATTTGCTGGTGCTTCAGGCGCTGATGCTTATAACTTTGCTCAAGGCATGACTACTTCACAGTCAGAAGGTCTTGGATCAAATTATACATTCCCTGAAATGGCATTCAGCATTGATAAGGTTTCTGTAACTGCTCGTAGCCGTGCGCTAAAGGCAGAATACACTATGGAACTTTCTCAAGATTTGAAGGCAGTTCATGGTCTAGATGCTGAAACAGAACTTGCTAACATTCTTCAGTCAGAAATTCTTGCTGAAATCAATCGTGAAGTAGTTCGTACAATCAACCTTTCTGGCGTTTCTGGCGCTCAGTATGGCACAACAACTCCCGGCGTATTCGATCTTGATACTGACTCAAACGGTCGTTGGTCAGTTGAAAAGTTCAAGGGTCTTATGTTCCAGATTGAAAGAGAAGCTAACCAGATTGCCAAGGACACTCGTCGTGGTAAGGGTAACATCATCATCTGTTCTTCTGACGTTGCTTCAGCTCTTCAGATGGCTGGTGTTCTTGACTACACTCCTGCTCTTGCTTCAAATAACCTACAGGTAGATGACACTGGTAATACTTTCGCTGGTATTCTCAATGGTCGTTTCCGTGTTTACATTGATCCTTATACCACTGGCAACTATGCCACTATCGGTTATAAGGGTGCAAATGCATTTGACGCTGGTATCTTCTATTGCCCATACGTTCCTCTACAGATGGTTCGTGCAGTTGGTCAAGATACATTCCAGCCAAAGATTGGATTCAAGACTCGTTACGGAATGGTCGCAAACCCATTCGCCCGTTCAGTTGTTGGATCACCTAATCTTTCAGACGGAACTATCATAAGCAACTCAAATGGTTACTATCGTAGAGTTATTGTCAACAATATTCTCTAATAAAAACCCCGCTGATTCAAAGGCGGGGCAATACAAGACGGTTTCAAGCCGCAAACTTAAGGGGAGCAGAGATGCTCCCCTTTTTTTATTTCATATCCTTGATAATTTTATCAAGTTGGTCTGCAGTTATTGGCCCATATTCATTTTTTAAAATACTCCAAAGAGCATCTTCTACTCCTTCTCCATAGTATGACGCAAGAGGTTGGGGAACCTCATCAACATCCTTTGAATAATTAATAACATTAACAAAAGTCATTTTATTTTCATCATCCCATGACTTTAGATAATGATTATCTTCATCAAACATACGAAGATAATCTTCCTTCGTAATTTCACGATGAGACAAAATGATAGTTGGCTCAAGATGAAGTTGACTAAATTCTTTCAAATTAGCTTCACTTTCTTGCATTATATATTCATCACACGCATGATCAATATCATCTTCTACCTCAAAAACATATCTCATCCGGTATTGAGAAAGTGCTTCCAACATCACAAGTTTCTTAACCATATAACTATTCTCCTTAGATAATATAAAAGGTATCACCACTCAGAACATGAGTATGTAAAAACCTATTGGGATTACGTATTTCTTTATATTGAGTTACGGGAATATCAATAATGACCTCTTCCTTTTTCACAGGAGGAGGAACATCATTTTCGTATATTTCAACTATATTAATTTTGCTTCCATGATTTTTCTTTGCAGAGATTTTCTCTACAAATTTCTTTGCTTCTTTTATAGAAGAAAAAATCTCAAACTTCTTTTCAAAATCCAAAGTTTGAGATTTATCAAGAAACCAATAGCCGTATTCGACTTTATATTTGGTAATCATGCTGACACCCGAAAGTTATGAGTATCATGAAAATACTGTTTACCATGGTCAATAGCATCATACTGATGACAACCATTTTTAATGGTGAAGCGATCCACTTGAAAAACTTGTTGATTATTACTAAATTCGTATACACAAAAATAGTTATCACCATTCCATGTGATGAACTGATTCAGTTTGAAGTCAGAAGCAACAACCATACGGTTGATGACAGCATCATGAAAATCGATATACAACCTAGCCATGTGAACCTCCGTTGTTCATATAAAGACCATATCATACCAATATATGGTGTCAAGCACTAATTTCCAAAATATTCTTCGTTTGGATTATCTTTCATAAAAGATTCAGCAAAAGCTTGAGCGGTTTCTTCATCATAACTATCTGGGATATTTGCTTCTGGATAATATTGAAACATGCTTGTACCAGAATCGGTAACATTTTCTACACCATACATAACAGAATATGAATGGTCACGATGAACTTTAATATCCATACAACGTACAACTTTTTTCTTGGCAAAAGCTTTCATTTCGTATATATCACGGGTCCATTCTTCACCTTCATGACGAAGAGTTTCTGTACGATCAAAAATCTTATGAACACGAGGAACCCAATAGGTATATCCAATGTCATATTTGGTTTTGATATCCATATGTAATCTCCAATTTCAATATCACAATACCTATTATATAGATAAAAAAAATGATGTCAAGCCAAAAAAAGTTTAAAATAGGTGTTGACATTCTTTTTTGATGGGTCTAATATGCCTCCATACACACATGAGGTGTGTAGCAATCAGTGAAAGAAGGGTTACATTATGAATTACAACATTACCAAGATGGATCGTGTCATCATTGCTCTCACGGCTGGTGATCAGCTTACCAAGCGTCAGATCAAGGCTCGTTTTGGAGTTGCCAATCCCCGTGCTACAATCTCTGACCTTCGTATGAAGGGGTTCCCAATTTATCTTCGTAAGCATAAGACCACTAAGGGAACTACTCTCAAGTATGAGCTTGGCAAGCCTTCTCGTGCTGTCATTGCTGCTGGTTATCAGTATCTGGCCATGCAGAAGCAGACTGGCTAATAAAATAATTTAAAAAGGGGGTTGACGCCCCCTTTTTTTATGCTAATATGAATCATCAACAACGGAGATGGTCATGTCCAAGCGCAAAACCTTCAATGTCGAAGAATTTAAACAATCCATCAACAAGATGCTTGCTGGCTCTGTTATCAATCCAGAAGGTCGCAAGTCGATGATTGTCATCCTTGAAGACGTTCTTATGCAGACTGGCAACTACAAAGGTTTCCGATACCTTAGTGAAAAGGAAGTTCCGGCTGGGCATACAGCTGGAATTAATCACAGCGATTATTTTCAACCCACACATGAAGAATTATTTGACAACACAGATAACACTCGTGTTTGTTACCTTTGAGGGAGAATACCATGCTTAATATGGAATTTTACCTTGATGCGATGTTGCGTGTCAGCTGGACTGTGGTTGACTACATGCTCGAAATGATGTATGTTTTGGATACAAACAACGAGAAAAATAAAATCGAGGCATTAGAAATCCTTCGTAAGGAAGCAAAATACAAGTTTTCTGACGAAGAACGCTATGAAAACGGAATCTTCATCTAAAAGGAGAATGTATCATGGGTACTCGTGCAGTTTTCACATTTAAGGACGATCTTAACACTTTTGCCGTCTATAAACATTGGGATGGATACCCAGAAGGTGCATCTGAGTACTTGACCAAAGCAATTCCTATTTCATGGGGATTGGATAGATATGAGGCTGATGACTTTTCAGCTGCTTTTGTCGCAGCGAATAAGAAAAATGGGGGTGATATCTATCTCACACCATCTATAGATGCTCATAGTGATTTGGAATACCATTACGAGTTGACTTCTGCCGTTACGAATAGCCAATTGATTATTCGTGCATCTAAGGTTGAATATGAACGCATCAATGAAGATGACTATCAAATTGCTTTTAAGGAGATTTTTTACGGTCGCTTGAAAGAATTTGTTGACATCTACGGTAGTTCTGATACAAAGAAGATGTGGAACACGTTGGACAAGTCGCCCAACAAGCTTTATGAAGGAGTCTGAATCATGGACACTACTACTTGCCTTATCATCTTTGGACCGTTGATTTGTATGGTTATTGGCATGGCAATCGGTTTAGCTTTCCTTCACTATACGGAGAATACCAATGTCTAAAGGTCTCTTGCTTTTGATTGGTGATAATCAGGGTATTTTCATTCCTCAAACATTTGCAGAAAAATATGCGGATAATTGGTTTCTGGTAAATTCAGATGCCTTGGATATTGTTAAGGAAGGTCCAAATCATCCTGAATATTGGGATGCATGGAGTGATGTATTGGATGACGCAACTCTCACAGATAACAATAACAATCTATGGAGATTGTATCAAGACGGTGATCTATGGATGTTCTGCAATGAACTGATGAAAGACGAAGAGTATGAAAACTTCTTTGGAGAAAAACGAGAATGAGAGACATTTTTATCATTAGTGACACTCATTTTGGTCATGAAAACATCTTGACTTTCACAGACGAGCATCGTAATGTTGTTCGTTCATTTGCAGATGTGGACGAAATGGATGCACTTATGATTGACAACTGGAACAAGACCGTCAAAGATAATGATATTGTTTATCATCTAGGTGATGTGTTCTTTGGTAAAGGATATCAAGTCTTGCCTTTTCTAAAGGGTCGTAAAAGATTGGTGTTAGGCAATCATGATAATCCTAAAAGCAATCATATCACGAAAAATTTTCAAAAAGTTATGTTACTGCGGTGGTTCCCTGAGTTTGATTGCGTTCTTACTCATATTCCTATGCATGAAAGTGGAATGACTAAAGTTAAATACAATCTTCATGGGCACATTCATCAAAAAAAATCTCCTACAGAACGACATGTAAATTGTTGTGTTGAGGTTCGTGATTACACACCTATCGCAATCGAAGATATCATGAAGGGTCTATAAAATGACTAAACTTCCTGCACTTGTCTATAATCGTAACATGATAGTTCATGGGTCTGCTGAACCAATTCAAAACAATTATCATAATGATGATTTTCATCGTGAACCACCAGTAGAAACCATCATTGATGCAGAAAATATCAAAGAAAAAGTTATGGACTATCTTGGTGCTGTATTGGCTAGATGTTGGTATGATAAGAAGCTTATGGCTGGTTTGGAATTAAATGCTCATAGGACACTTCGTCACTTGGGCATTCTTCTTCCTCCAGAGTTGGAAATCAAGTTTGAAAAGACAAATAAAGAACGTCCCAAGCTTCTCATCTATGAATGGAACAAGGAACGTACATTCAAACGCAAGGTATGCTATCTACAAATGATGATGATGGCTGGGAGGTAAGAATGACTGATGATGAAGCAGATATGTATTATGATCGTTGGTTAATTGCTAAGAATACAATTAAGCGACTTGAAGCTGGCATCATGGAAATGAAGCAGACAATTGCTAATAGAGAAAATGAGATTGAACGTCTCACAAAAAAATGTGATATGCAAGCTAACATTCTTCGTCACTTGACACCAGATAAGTTTCCTGATACATTATTTATTAGTGGGGTTCTTGGTGAACGGGATTTAAACAATATGCCTCAGAAGCTTCTTGTTGTTCCTGCATATGGTGTTGACTTTAGCTATATCTATGAGCGTACAGAAAAAACAACAGGACCAGAGTGGTAAGATGGTAGGATACAAGTCAAAGAAACTACTAGCTGAAAGTAGAGAGAGTAATGTGAGATATTCATTGGTACGTTTGCATGATGGCGCTGGGGATTCTGGACCCATGTGCCAGATACTTGATCCAGAAAATTATCAATTTATCGAAGGTGAGAACCGTCCCCGTATTGGGTGCGGTATTCGTGTTGGTTCTTTCTATGGGAGAACCTATGACTCACAAGACTGGTGGCAGACTAGCCCCGTATTAGAGATTCTTGAAGAGCGTGAGGACTATATGAAGTTCAGGACTCGCAATTCAGAATACGAGTGGAAGACTTTTTGATATGCCATTTAAACCAAATGAATTGCCTTCACTTGAAATTTTAAATGATTTATTTATATTAGATATTGAAAACGGCATTCTCTATTGGAAAGAACGTGATAGAAAATATTTTCCAAATCATAAAGCGCATGTAACGTGGAATGCAAAATTAGCTAATAAAAAAGCTGGGTCTATCAAAGATAATTTTAAAAAAAATGGTACAAATAAACAATACCACATTATTATGTTTAAAAACAAAATGATTTATTCACATAGAGTAATTTTTAAAATATATTATGGATATGAACCAATATATATTGATCATATTAATGGAAATGGTTTAGATAATAGACCTATAAATTTAAGATCAGTAACACAAATTGAAAATAATAGAAACATTTCTATTTCAAGAAAAAATAAAAGTGGTGTTGTTGGTGTGTGGTTTGATTCAAGACGAAAAAAATGGAGAGCCCAATTAATAACTAATAAAAAATGTTATTGGAAATTTTTTGATACATTTGAAGAAGCAGTTGATTATAGAATATTTTTAGAAGAAACACATGGGTTTTCTGCGACAGGAAAAAAAACACATGAAATTACAAAAGAAGTAGCGTGATAAACTAGGAGTTTAAAATGACAACATGGAAAGTTTCAACAAAGTATAAGAAGTCTATCACTGAAAAACAGTTCTGGACAAAAGATGGCAAAACCATTATCTATAGCATTGGTTGGCGTTGGGGATATGCTCGCTATGCTGAGAAGCCAGAGATTGATGAAGATGATGAAGAAGTAAATATCTATGAACTTGGTGATGTGATTGATCAAGAGCAAGAAGATGGCTGTTGGTCTGATTGGGAATTTCCTGATGACATGGATGAAGAAGAACAAGAACGTCTTCAAGAAGCATATGAAGAAGAATATGATGAAGGTCTTGAAGGTGAAGGTTGGGTTTGCGATGATACAGAAACATGGTTTTCTGGTCCACTAGAAATTGAGGAAGAAACAGAATGATTGCTCGTATTGTCTTGACATTCGTATCTCTTGTAGTGTATGGTTTCATTACTAAGTTGTATAATCCAATTTCAACATTGATTTTGGGTAGCACAGCTGGTGATCAGTTTGCAAACAGTGACATGGCATATGTAAAGTCCATGTACATTTTTTTTCTTTTTGATGGGGTAAATTTTATGCTTGGACCTATTCTTTTCTTTACTCTTGCCGTCATCTGGTTTAAGCCAATGAAGCAGTGGATTATTGCGGCATCTACTTTTGCTATCGCACTTTTCCTTATTAACCCTGATCAAGCATGGGCATATGCTGATACGACAGATAAGACTGAGGCATATACTATCCTTCCTAATCAGTCAGCTTTCTGGGTTCCAGATGTTGGTGCTAACAAGGAAAGTCAGGCTCAATTTGAAAGTGAGTCTTACTACAATGAACGCAAGATTGCATCGAAGCGTTTCGTAGTTCCTCATCAGAAACTTTCTAACTCTGGTGGATATCTTGGTTGGGATTTCTATATTCCTACTGGTCGTCTCTATATTGTTGATCGTACACCTTATAGCCGTGAATGGGTTGCTGGTACACATCGTGGAACATCTTCAAGGGATGAGTCTTTTCCTTGTCAGACTAAAGAAGGTTTGAATATTACAGCTGGTGTTTCTATTGGTGCTTCTGTATCGGAAGATAATGCTGCAAAGTTTCTTTATAACTTTGGTGTAATTCCTCCTTCTGGAAAGTCTATTGATCCTGTTGTCATCTTCACTTCTGTTTACTATGGGCGTAGCCTGACTGATATTATGGATGATGTTGGTCGTAAGAAGATTCAGACTATGGTGTGCGGTGAAGTTGGTCGTCGCACATTCGATCAAGCCAATGCTGACTACATTCCAATGATGGATACTATTGAGAAGAATGCTAAAGATTATTTTGGTAAGCTTGGAATCACTATTAATTTTGTCGGATGGGCTGATACTTTTACTTTCGATAAGGAAATTCAAGTTGCAATTAATCGTAAGTTTGAAGCAGAAAAACTTGCATCTATTATGAGTACTCTTGAGTCAATTGCACAACTCAATGTTCAAAATGGTCTTGGTGCTGGTTTGGCTAACAAGGGATTGCCAATTGTTGTAACTCCCGGTATGATTGATGCACTTATTAATCTTGTACCAAAGACTGTGGTAAAGTAAAATGGATAGGCGTAAGTTTTTTTCTTTTTTACCAGCTGCTCCAGTTGGTATGTTGATGGCTGCGGAGGCTATGGCAAAAGCTCCCCCAGCATCAATGGCTCCTGATAAAGCATTAATGACACTTACTGCTCATAGTACTCCACCGCTTGTTACGCCCCGTGATCCATTTACATTTGCGCCTCTTCTTGAAAGAGGATCATTCACTATTCCAAAAGAATATGTTAATCATTACGTATCATCTTTAGACAATAAATTCAATAACAAATTGACTATTGGTAAAGGCATGGAGGTAGAAGCAGATATGAACTTTGACTCTGAAACGAGGGTTGCTATGTCTGTTGGCAAGGATGGACATCTTTGGTTGAAGATTAATGATGAATGGAAAAGGATCGTAACAGAATGAAGTTTACTAATGAGTTATAGGTCGTACTGTTTCAAAGAAATTGATGGTAACAATGAAGAAGTTACTATTCAAATTACAGAGTTTGATGTTCTCGATATTTATTGGGAACAATGGATTGAAAGACAACCAGATCGAACAGAGCCACTTGACATTCTCGAAGAAGAGTGTATAGTAGCATGGATGGAAACTTATAAGGGATGGCAAGTTTTATCGTAAAGAAAGGTTTGTTATGAAGAAGGAAGTTATGATGATTGACCCGCCTTCTGGTTGGAAATATGGGTTTCCTAAGCCTTTGACAGAAGATGCAGAGGGCAGAAATCTTGAATGGTTAGTTGAACAAGGATATCCTCAAAAAGAAATCGATGCTTGTGGAAAGCATTTTTATTGCCGCTATTGGAAACAGGAGATTGAAGATGAATCTGGAAATTGATGACGAGCTTGTAAGCAAGATTATTGTTGAAGATTTGAAGAAGGCATACATCTCTTGTCAAGAAGAAATTGCTCGATTGGTATCAAAGTCAAGTCCACTTGAAGATTATGAATATCAAGATGTGTATGATAATGAAGAAACCTCAAATGCGTTGGCAAGAGTTCTTCAATATTATATGTATCGTCCTTATGCCGACGAATTCATCAAAGAAAATAGGTATAGAAAAGGTCATTATTTCGATGATTGATTGAAGATAAATAGCATATAAACAAGGATTATATGCTATGCCTCTTTTAACAACTCAACCAAATAACATAAATTTTCTTTCTCCATTAGGATTTAAATTTACTTTGGCACGGGCTCCAAATTTGGATTTCTTTGTCACTGACGTTAATATTCCTTCCTTAGCACTTGGATTTATCCAATCGCCAACGCCATTTAAAGTTCTTGAAATAGCCGGAAATAGATTAGACTATGGCGATCTTCAAGTTACATTTAAAGTAGACGAAGATTTTCAAAATTATTTGGAAGTTTATAATTGGTTAGTTGGTCTTGGATTTCCAGAAAATTTTGGTCAATATAAAACTCTTCAATCTGTAAGTCCCGGTTCAAAAGATGGGTTATACTCTGATGCCACTCTTACTATTTTAAATAGTAATATGAATCCAAATATCATAGTTTCATTTGAAGACTTGTTTCCGGTTTCATTAAGTGATATAAATTTCACTTCAACTGATTCGGATGTGAACTATGTTACCAACACAGTTAGTTTTAAATATAAAATTTTTAGGGTAGCAAAAATATAGGATTTTTATTATGAAGCTTGATGATATTCATGATATGTGGGACGAAGATTGTAATATTGATCGTACTGAACTTGGTAATGAAAGTTTAAAGCTTCCTAAAATGCATAGCAAGTATCTTCGTATTTTCTCAGATGAAAATATGCTTTTGAAGAAACTAGAACAAGATCGTAAACAATTTATTAAGTTGAAATATGATTATTATCGTGGTATAATGCCTCCAGAAGATTTAAAAGAACATGGATGGCAACCATTTCAATTAAATGTATTGAAATCGGATGTTCCTATGCATATAGAAGCTGATCAAGATATTATTAATATTAATTTGAGAATTGCTATGCAGCAAGAAAAAGTAGATGTACTTGAATCAATTATTAAATCAATTAAAGATAGAGGATTTCAAATTAAAAATGCAATTGAATTTGAAAAATTTAAAGTAGGTGCGTGACAAGTTATACGTTACAAAAGTAAATGAAGTTTATGCTAGAGTGACATGTGAACCATCTGTTGCACAGGAACTTTGTGATAATTTTACATTTACAGTACCCGGTGCTAAATTTATTCCTGCGGTTCGCAATAAATTTTGGGATGGAAAAATAAAACTTTATAATACAATGACTGCTTTGTTATATTTTGGCTTAATTAAAGAAGTATCAGAATTTGCATCTTCTAGAAATTATGATGTTGAATATGATGATAACTGTAAACCAAACTTAACTACATTCAATGATTCAGAGGTAAAAGAATTTTTAAACGACTGTGAGTTAACATTGACTCCTCGTGATTATCAAATAAACGCCTTTCGTCATGCAATAAAGTATGACAGAGGCGTTTTTTTATCACCAACTGCTTCCGGCAAATCATTAATTATCTATCTATTAACGAGGTATTATAATGCACGTACTCTTATTATTGTTCCAACTACTTCTTTGGTTAGTCAACTTGCCTCTGACTTTGCTGATTATGGTTTTATATCCGATAAGTTCGTCCATAGAATTTATGAGGGTCAAGATAAACAGACAGATAAACCAATTACCATCTCAACATGGCAATCTATATACAAGTTGCCTAAAAGCTATTTCGAACAGTTTGATGTGGCCATAGGAGACGAGGCACATTTATTCAAAGCCAAATCTCTTACATCAATTATGGAGAAGATGGGCAATTGTAAATATCGTTTTGGGTTTACTGGTACTTTAGATGGTTCGCAAACAAACAAAATGGTTTTAGAAGGATTGTTTGGTCCTGTATATAAAGTAACAACGACTGCTGAATTGATGGAAAAAAATCATGTTGCTGATCTTAAAATTAAAGCAATTGTTCTTGGATATAGTGATGAGGAAAGAAAACTCGTCAAGAGCATGTCATATCAAGATGAAGTAGATTTTATTGTAAGGCATCAAGCAAGAAACAAATTTTTACGTAATTTGTCACTTTCTTTGGAAGGAAACTCACTTATTCTCTTTCAATTTGTTGAAAAACATGGTAAGATGTTATTTGATATGTTGAAGGATAAACAGCCAGATAGACCTATATTTTTTATTCATGGAGGAATTGATGGAGAAGAACGTGAAGCAATACGGCATATCGTTGAAAAAGAAACTAATGCTATCATTGTTGCCAGTTACGGCACATTCTCAACTGGTGTTAACATACGCAATCTTCATAATGTTGTGTTTAGTTCTCCGACCAAATCTCGTGTGAGAACATTACAATCAATTGGTCGTGGACTACGTATAGGAACAGAAAAATCATCTGTAGTAGTATATGATATTGCAGATGATTTAAAACATAAAACAAAAATGAATTTTACATTATTACATTTTATGGAACGTCTAAATATATACAATAGTGAAAGTTTTGATTACAAAATTTACAATGCGAGTATTTAAAAATGACAGAAGTACCAGAAGTACCAGAATTAGCAAAAGAAATTCGTAAAGAAAAAGTTAAAAAAGTAAGTATTCATTATATTGATAATAAGAAATTTTATACAGCTATTATTCAATATAAAAGTGATTGTGCAGAAGCTGATGAAAAGGGTGAAGAACATCCAAGGATTCCTCCTTATATTGGCGAATGTCTTTATAAAATTGCAACTCGTCTTTCTCTAAAACCAAACTTCATCAGTTATACGTATCGTGATGAAATGATTTCAGATGGACTAGAGAACTGTGTTAATTATTTAAATAATTTTAATCCTGAAAAATCAACAAATCCATTTGCATATTTTACGCAGATTATTTGGTATGCTTTCTTAAGGCGTATTGACAAAGAGAAGAAACATCTGTATATCAAACAGAAGACTTTGGAGAATTTTTACTTTGAAGGTATGCTGGCTGAACAATCTATAGGTGATGAAAAAAATGTGACTGTCAATTTGGATAATGATTATATGAAAAATCTTGTCAAGTCATACGATAAAAAACAATCAGAGAAAGCAACAAAGCGTAAAGATAAAAAAATTGGAGTGGAGAAGTTTTATGAATAATGATAATATACATATGGTTCCACCAAGTGTGGTAGATATTGTTGAAAAAATTAATTCGCCTATCGCTCATCCAAATGAGAAAATGAATTATCTCGTAAGGCTTGAGACCATTCGTGACTATTGTATCTCATCAATCAATAAGCATAATAGTAATACTCAAAAGAATAATGTTTTTAAAGATACCCGTCCTAAAACAAATTATTCACGAATTGGTAGAAACAACGTATGAATCATTAGTTATATAAAATGAAAGGAGACTCAGTGTGACACGTATTGCTCTTATAACTGATACCCACTTTTGGAGTTAAAAATGACTCCCCTGTTATGCTTAACAACATGAAGGATTTTCTTGATGAAATCTTTTTTCCGTATATTGATAGACACTCTATCAAATCTATTGTCCATCTTGGTGATCTTGTTGATCGCCGCAAATATATTAATATTGCCACTGCTAAGAGATTGAGAGAAGATTTCCTTGAAAAAATTGCTTCAAGGGATTTAGACTTTCATATCATTGCTGGCAATCATGATACTTACTATAAGAATACGAACAATGTGAATTCATTGAAAGAACTTGTAGTGCATCAATATCCTTCATTTAAAGTGTGGGATAACACACCAGTATCATGGTCATTCAATAATACTAATATTTTATTGACACCATGGATTTGTGATGAGAACCGTGAAGAATCATTAAGGATTATTAATGAAACACGTTGCCCAATTCTTTTTGGCCATTTGGAACTTGCAGGTTTCCCAATGTTTGTTGGTGCTCCTCCGTCTCATGGTGACGACCCTAATATCTTCAATCGTTTTGATACTGTATGTAGTGGGCATTACCATCATCGTAGTAGCAGAGGAAATATTCATTATCTTGGTTCGCCGTGTGAATTTACTTGGGCAGACTACAATGATAAAAAAGGTTTTCATGTATTTGACACAGAAACGAGAGAACTAGAATTTATTGAAAACTCATATACAATGTTTCAAAAAATTTGGTATGATGATATAACTCTTGGAAATGAACCAGAAAAAATTGATCTTGATTTTTATGCAGGAAGGCATATCAAAGTTATTATTAAAAACAGAATTGATCCTTATAAGTTTGATATGTTCATTAATCAACTTGAAAAGCGTGGGGTTCATGACTTGCAGGTAGTTGAAGACCATTTAAATTTGTATCTAGAAGAAGATTCTGATATAATAAACGAAGCAGAAGACACAATGACTATTCTTAGAAAGTATCTTACTAGCATGAGTGCAAATACAGATATGAAAGACAGAGTAGAAAAAATAGTTAGTGACCTTTATATGAAAGCCCAAACTATAGAGTGAGG
>Ga0208741_10000012_pt1 | contig 154059 bp, 269 predicted proteins | sample CryBogCBE03Jun09_FD_184576 | JGI IMG/M metagenome (GOLD analysis project Ga0208741, IMG submission 184576) | Freshwater microbial communities from Crystal Bog, Wisconsin, USA - CBE03Jun09 (SPAdes) | ecosystem: Environmental > Aquatic > Freshwater > Lake | place: Crystal Bog, Wisconsin, USA...
GCGTAACTGCTTATAACGTAGCTGCTGCAAACATCACAGGTAATGTGTTGTCAAGCAATGTTACTTCAAGTAGCTTAACTGCTGTTGGTACTTTAGCTAACTTAGCTGTAAGCACATTTATTACTGCAACTGATATTTCAGCAAGTGGTAACGTAAGTGCAACAGGTAATGTATATGCTGGCAACGTAAGTGCTACTGGTAATGTATATGGCACTATGGTTGGTGATTTATACGGTAACGTATTTGCTACTAACGTAAGTGCAACTGGTGCTGTTAGTGCTGCTGGTAATATTACTGCTGGTACTGCATTCTTTGCTGATGCTGCTGCTAATATTGTTGTTGTTGGTAATACAACAGTAACAACAGGCGCTACATTTGCTGTTAATGCTACTGACTCGATGTTAATTCCAGTTGGTAACACAGCTCAACGTCCAGTTACTGCTGCCGTTGGTATGTTACGTTACAACAGCACAACATCAAGTTGTGAAGTTTGGAACGGCGCAGCATGGGTAGCTGTTGGTGGATCTGCATACACTGTTATTGCTAATGATTCATTCACAGGTGACGGTACTACTACACAGTTTACTTTAGGTTCAAGTCAGACAACATTAAGCTGTATTGTTACTATCAATGGTGTGGTACAAGCTCCAACAACAGCATACGCTGTAAGCGGAACTTACCCAACTTGTGTATTGACATTTACTGAAGCTCCAATGGTTGCTGATATAATTGAAGTACGTGAAATCACTACTACAACTACTGTAACTGCTATTAGTAACTCAACTGGTAGTTCTGTTGTTTCTGTACAAGAAACAAGAGGCGAAGTTGATATTACTGGTAACTTAGTTGCTCAGCTTAATGCTGCTGCTCCTAGCTTATCAACTAACTCAACTATGTCATTCCAGTTAGTTAATAATACAACTTTAGCTGTAATAGTACGTGGTACAGATGGTACAACAAGAACTGCAACTTTAACATTAGCTTAATTGCTAGTTAATTAGTGTAGTAATTCATAATAGGGCCCTAGTGGCCCTATTATGTTGATTGAACAATCATAGCCACAATTAAACTAAATAATGTTAATATTTTAGGAAATAATAATGGGACTAACCCGAATTCGAGCTGGTCAGATATCAAATATCGACTATAAGCAATCAGTTAGAGTTAATTCAACTGTAAATGTTGGATTAACAAATGGTACACCAAATACAGTTGATGGAGTAAGTCTTGTAGCAGGTGATAGGATTTTAGTAACTGGGCAGTCAACTGCCAGTCAAAATGGACTTTATGATGTAACCATAGTTGGATCTGGCAGCAACGGCACTTGGGTACGCACAAGCGATGCTAACGCTACTGGTGAAATTGCAGCTGGTATGATTGTAATGGTAACTGAAGGTACGCTTTGGGCAGATACTTCTTGGAAATTGGTGACAAATGACCCTATAGTTGTTGGTACTACTGGACTACAATTTTTATTAAATACTGGCAATAGCATCAGCGTTATCAACGCAAATGGTACTCCAGTAATAGCCAGCGGTGTTAGCTCAACAGTTAATTTTACTTCCGGTAATAATTTATTAATAACTGGCAATAATACATCAGAAACTATTACTTTTGCAGTTTCAAATAATCCAAGTTTTACTGGAAACATTGTCGGAGCATCATTTACCACAACTGGAACGGGCGGTAATATAACCGGCGCAAATGTTGTGCTGGCCAACGTAGTCAGTGCAACAGGCAATGTATATGCGGGTAATATTATTACAACTGGGGCAATTACATCAGGCACATTTTCTGGAAATTTGGTTCCATCAGTTGATAATGCTTATATTTTAGGCAATGCTACTAATCGTTGGGCTAATTTATGGCTGGGACCAGGTACACTTTATATCACTGATTCTGCCAATGTTGCCAATGTAGCTGAATTAACTGTTAAAAATGGTATACTGCAAGTTAACGGTGCTACTGGTCTTACTGCTAACTTGATATCTGGTAACAGCACAATAACTTTAGCCAATTCAGGAAATATCACATTAAACGCTGCTGGATCAGGAAATACAATGGTTGTTAGCTCATTCGGAACAGCAATTCAGGGCAACTTATCAGTATCGGGTAATGTTACAGCAGCTGGCGCTAATACACAAGTACAATTTAACAACAGCGGTAACTTAGCTGCTACATCGGCATTTACATTTAATACTGTTGGCAATGTATTAAGCGTAACTGGTAACGTGGCAGCTGCCAATGTAAGTGCAAGCGGAAATGTGTATATCGCCGGTGACTTATCAGTAGCAGGAAATATTAACTTTGTTCCCGGGACCTATGGAAGTTTTGCTAACATTACCGCCATAACGGCATCGGCTGATAATACCGCTTATCCTATATTATTATCAACAGCACTTGCCAATTCTGGTGTTTCGTTAGGTAGTGGCACAAGTAACAGTAGAGTAATAATCAGCAAAGCTGGCACCTACAGAGTACAATACGATGTTGGGTATACAGTAAGTGGAGGCACGCCTGTGGGATATTTCTGGTTAAGGAAAAATGGAGCAGATATTCCCTATAGTCAGACCAGCGTTGCAGGCACAAATAACACAATTATACAACTTACTGGAGATTTTATTGTTACAGCAGCAGCAAATGACTATATTGAACTGTATTGGGCAACAGCTAATCACAATCAAGCTTCATTAGCATACACAGCGGCTCAAACTACTCCATTTGCTATGCCAGCCAGTCCATCAGTAATTGTGACAGTAACACCAGTAAGCGTATATTAGAGGAATTTATGGAAGCAAGATATAGACAAGATTATCCAGGTGAATTTGTAATCACTCATTCAAAATGGGCTGGTGGCAAAAAACAAGAAACACGCGAGTGGATTGAAAATCCCATTGATAACCAACACTTGTCAGGTCGTGCGGCTGTTATAGGCAGCAGTGATGATAGAGATAGATTTGATTATCGAAGATTGGAAAAACATCGTGGCGGACTGCTAAGTAGTTTGAAATTACAAACGTATGGTACTGCTAAAATTGCACTCGAAATGCGCTTAGATTTTGCAGTTGATATTGACTTTGACAATTTACAACCGTTAATTGATAACAAATACGTAGAAAACAATATTGTGTACACTAGTTCTAAAAATTGTATACGAAATCCTGGTGAATTTTATTTAATTCCATTAAATCCACACCTATGTACTGAAGTATTGCCAATTTATCTAGCAGCGTTTGATGGACATACAGAAATTTATTTACATGGGTATAGTAAAGAAAGTCCAATTCTACATCAAAGTTGGATAATACAAGTTACTAATATTATAAATGCATATTCAAATATTAAATTTTTTATTGTAGGTAACGAATTTAATATGCCTGATGAATGGTTAGAATGTAGCAATACCAAAGTAATGGATTTTAGAGATTTTATAACTTATTGCGATGTTTGAAGTTGTTGTTGTATAACTGCTATTTTTTCACGTACTGCTTCAAAATTTATTGTTGACCACAATCCCGGATGTAATGGTTTAGGCCAAGTGCCTGAATCAATCCAAGCATATCCCAAATGCTCATTATTGAGTGTAGGTTTGAATTCATCAAACACCACACAAAAAAATGTATTGTAAACAAATCCATTATCAGCTGATGTAAATTTCTCTAACGGCATAAGTTTAATATAATCTGGCATGCCACCTAATTCTTCTTCACATTCTCGAACCATTGCAGCCATAATGCTTTCCCCTGATTCGATTTTACCTCCCGCCAAACCCCATGAGTCAGGATGCTTAGAATCATTCCTAAGCAAGTATAGATAACGATTTGTTGTTTGACTATAAAACCAAACGCCCACTGCTGAAATTGTATTATTCATTAAATGATAAGAGCCCATTGCCCACCTGGATATAGGCCTTGGAATGATTTAATCCAGTTATAACCGGTCCATTTGTACTGTATTTCTGTAACAATATTAGTAACATATTGTGTATTTACAACAGAAGAATCAGAGTTAAAAGAAATTATCCAACGACTTCCGTCATATTCTATAATATCATTAACATGTGCAACTAAAATCTCCCCTGCTGTTCCGGCCCATGCTTGTGCATATCCATTGTCACTGCCTGTAGATTCTGTTAACAAATAACGTTGTCCTATAGTAGCAACAGGTAATCCCTCGCCGGGCCCACTAACTAAAGGATTGATAACTGAATTAACTGGCGACATGGTATTAGACGGAATTGAATCTTCCATTACTGAAAATAATAAAAATTGGTCATTTGTTGGATCATAACTTACTGTTCCGTAAACCTGGCTACCATCTTCTTGAGTTAATGCTATTAGACTAATACCCGGACGTAATGTTCCATACATATTAACAACTGGTGTCCACAAAATATCGCTAGGTTCTACAGCATTTGGCGGAGGCAGTTGATTATTATTTTCGTCGACTACAGCTGAACGTGCTAAAATTTGTAATTTATTGCCAATTAATACAACTTGATATCCATATGGGGTAATATACTGTCGAGTGCCTAATAATAAATCATTATTAGCAATCGCATTAACTAAATCTCCCGATCCGTCGTAAATAGATGCAATGATAGTTTCCACTACTCCTAATTTTTTAACTTTAGCAGGTAATGATAGCCAAACTGGCAGAGCAAATTTGATAGTAGAAATGTCGATTGGATCTTCTGAGCCCATTGGAATTGATTTACTACTCCATCCTGTGCTAACCAATTCTACAATACTTAAACTAGTCCAATCTAAAAAATTGTCTGTATTTTGTATTTCTAAACTGGGATTAAACAATGGTAAAATTTGCTCAAGTAATTGCATTTTTTGATTGGTATTAGATGTCCAAATATCTAAATTAATTGACAATTTATACGGGGCTGGCATATAACGCTCAACCATAAACGCATTGCCTTGCGTAGTTTCATAAGTTCTTGTATTTTGATCGTATTCTCTTTGTCGAATAGATTTGTTATCAACATACGTGGGATTTTGCATACGTGGTCGATCAAAATCTAATCCAGTTATATAAAATGTCATTAATGGTGTTGACGGCATATTACTGGCGCTATTTTCTTGCAAAATGGTTTGAACTTGACGAGTACTATCTCCATATCTTACCGGCACACGATATAATGTATCGCCTGTACCAGGTGCGCCAGCTTCGTTACGCCCAAATTCTACTTGGAATCCGGAAAACATACGAGCGAATTGTGTTAGGTAACGGCGCAATTGTCCGTCATAGAAATAACTTTGCATTATCGTCCTGGGGGTCTTGGGTTAGGTGGTAAATTTCCACCTTCGTTACCATTATCAGCTTGCGGTTTAAGCAGCTCAGATAATGATTGACGCGATGGTATATTGCCTTGATCACTAGTTGATACAGTATATGGATTATTAACAAAAGAACTACGTTGTGTAAGATTTTGTGTGCCCCAATCTAATGGAGTACGTACATCGTCACTGATGGCAATCCAATTACTACCGTTGAAACGAAACAGCCTATTAGGGAAATAATCTAATCGCAAGCAATAGTCGCCAGATGCAGGCCCAAGCGGAAAACTAACACCGGGCGTAACTGGTAATCCGTTCGGAGCTAATTTATCTCCAGTTAAGTATCCCATAGTCCACCCGAAACTTTTTGGACTAGTACCTTCTCCTGACTGTGCTCCGTCGACAGTTGGACTTGTTTGATCAGTAAATAATCCCTCGTTTGATGGCTGTTCGCTAGGTGTAGTTGGCAATATATAAAATGATACATTGTCGTAACCTGATAACGGAACATCAACATTGGCCTGTACAACTAATGCATCATTAATAGCTAAATCTTTTTTACGGGTCGAATTAACATCCCCTATAGTAGTGGGATTTTCAATCAATCCCCAATATGCAGGATCATTTATATCAGTTCCGGGAGGAACATTTTTAGTGGCTTCATAAAATTTACCACCGTCATTCACTACCATACCCTGCGGATAAAAGTTTCCATTATCCCAAATGTTATCTGGCATTAAAGGCTGATTGGTAATTTGTTGATATTCCTGTGCATTAACCATAGGAGTAGCTTTAACACGCCATAAATGTGGCAACCAAGTTTGACTAAATCCCTCAGCAGCATAAGCAGCGTCTTGTATTACGTAGTATTTAGGCAAAGCTCTTGTAATATTTTGATTTAGTGGATAATAGTCCTTCATATTAGGTAATTCCAAAACATCGCCTGTCATCAATTTACGTCCATATGTATCAATCATATCATTGTAATGAAACGTAATGTATAGTGTATCGTTGTTTAAAAACAACCCAAATTGTGTTAAATCAAAGTTAATATCTTGATGCGTATAAACTCCACGCATGATATAAATGTTTGGGTCATAAGAACGATCTCTGTTTTCTAATAATAGCAAATCTTCGATGAAAAGAGGATTTTCTGAATTATAAACAGGCAGTGTGGCATTGGCATTACCGGGATTATCTGTAGTATCTACTATTGGTCCCATGTATTTGTGAACAAATATATCGAGACCGCCAACAGTGTACTTTTCGGAAATTATACGATCCAAAAATTGATAATCATTAGTTCTATTAGGCCTATAAAGTGACAGTCTTGGCATAGTCTAGTATTTAGTTAATTTATGGTTGACTATTAAATACATTCGATATATAATTGCAACATGGATCAAATAAACACTTTCAATTACGGACTGCATGATATAGTAGATCGTTTATCAAAAGCAGAAAAACAGATAGTAACCTCTGTTAAAAACAAGAGATCTATTCGTGATCTGCAAAAAATGGTAAGGAATATTGATTCAATGGTAACTGAAATTAGTCGAGAATCAGTAGAATGCAGACGCCTTAATAAAGAAACTGCGCGATATAAAGATTTAATAGACTCAGCAGTACTTTTATTAGATAACTTAGAACAGTACATAACTTTGGCACTGTTATTAGGTTGACATTTTTTAACTTAACACATATACTGTAGATACTATGACAAAAACACAACCTGTAATTAAACGTTTGACACCAAAAGGTGAAGATGCTAAATTTCTTGGTCCAGAACCAGAATGGAAAATCCAGCCAGAAGATGACTTTCGTATTGGTGCGTTAACCAAAGCATTTAATTGGTATAACTATTCCTATGGTAAAAAAGAAGCTAGAGATTTGATTATTCAATATTTTGAATTAAATCAAAAACCTAAAGAAGCAAAAATAATGCGAGGCATTCCTGACAGTCGTGTTACACCTACTACTGGATGGATTTGCAGAATGACTGTATTAGGGCTTGTTCTCAAAGAACATGAACAATCTGTTTTAGATGAACATTTGTCAGTATTGCTAGCCGGTAAACAAATAGAAGAAAAAGCTCCAGTTTCCTCAGAAGAAACTGCTCGACAAAAACTTACAATTCAAGACCATTTGAAGGAAAAAGCGTCTGAATGTGCAGGCGAATTAGAAGGAATGTATGATGAATTTGTTGAATCTGGAGCAAAATTAACAGCAAATTTCAAACCATTATCATTAATTCGTGGTATGAATATTGCTACACAAATGATTCCTAACATTACTGCCGTATGGAATTTAAGATTAGCAGAACTTAATGAAGTTTTAGAAGGAAAAGATCCCCAATTGGTAGAGGGATATAGTCATCTTACTAAAACACAATTGAAAAATTGTACAAAATTTTGCGAAACAGTACTTGCTGATTGCCAATCTTATATTTCTCTTAAGAAAGTAGAACGTAAGCCACGGGCTAAAAAGGCAGTAAGTCCAGAACGTACAGCAATAAAATTTAAATTCCTAAAAGAATTTGCAGAGTTGGAAATTAAATCATTGCCTCCTGCAAGTTTAGTTGGAGCAAGTGAAGCATTTTTATACGATGTTGCAAAACGTAAATTAGTTCATGTTATTGCTGATTCACATGCAGGTACGTTTACTATCAAAGGTTCTAGCTTAGTAGCATTTGATGCAGTAACTACAGTTCAAAAAACTTTAAGGAAACCTAAAGAGCAAATCAAATCTATTATGAGTGTAGGTAAACCGGCAGCTCGTAAGGCATTTAAAGACATTAAGGCTACTGAAATTAAATATAATGGACGTAGCAATGAAAATTTAGTTATCTTAAAGGCGTGGTAAATCTGCTAAATATATGGACCGGGAGTCCATATGGCAGAACAATCACAATCCACTTTAGAAACACTAAAACAGGATCTATTCGAATACGTTAGATATCAATTAGCCGACGAAATTATTGATATTGAACTAGATCCTGCTCATTTTGAGTCCGCTTATCGTAATACTATTGGCACTTATCGTCAACGGGCTCAAAATGCCTACGAAGAAAGTTACATCTTTATGGAATTGGTTACTAATGTAAACATTTATGACCTACCCGATGAGGTTATTCAAGTTCGACAAATTTTTAGACGAACTTTTGGCGATTCAACTGGCCCTAATGCTTCAAATTTTGATCCTTTTAGTCAAGCTACATTAAATGTTTATTTAATGAACTTTAACGTAGCCGGCGGATTAGCTACATATGATTTTTATAGCCAGTACGTTGAATTAGCTGGACGTATGTTTGGTGCTTACATGAACTATACTTGGAATCCGGTTACCAAAAAACTACAACTTATACGTGATCCCAAAGGAGTTGGCGAAAATGTATTATTATGGACTTACAACTTAAAGCCTGAAGTAAATTTGTTGAGTGATTTTCAAATTCGTCAATGGTTACGTAATTTCATGTATGCTAATTGCAAAATGATTATCGGCGATGCCCGTGAAAAATTTGGTACAATAGCCGGCCCACAAGGCGGAACAAGTCTAAATGGTGCTGCCATGAAAGCCGATGCTAAAGAATTAATGGCACAATGTCTTGAAGATTTAAAGAATTATGTAGATGGCAGTTTTCCGCTTACCTGGATAATTGGCTAATTGGATGAGAAAAGATTGACTTGAGTTATCGGATAGTATATAAATAGTAGTATGAAAAACATACTACAAACCATTATCGATAACGATACATCCTATAATAAATCTGCTACCAGATACCTAGTTAGAACACATCCTGATCTCTGGCAACAGATATTAGTAAAGACAATCTTTCTACCAATTACTGCGAAACCCAAACAAAGAGTATGGCATATCTTAAACGATATATGGGAAATACCCAAATGTCCTGAAACTGGACAGGAAGTTAAATGGTGGGAAAATAGATACCTAACCTATATTGATTTCAAATCAAGCAGAAAAGATGTAGCAAAAAAAGTTAGTGAAACTACAAAAGGAAGTGGGCATTGGCGCAGCAAAGATCCTGATAAATCGAAAAAAGCTAACAAAAATTTTACTAATGGATTCACAACAGGTGCGCATAAACCCTGGGAAGAACGCGATAGAGATCCAAAGGCGTATGCTGTAAAAGCGAAAGAAACCTGGCTTGAACAATACGGAGTAGATAATCCCAGTAAACTTAAAGAAGTGAAAGAAAAAATCTACCAGAAAGCGGTATCCCGAGGTTGCACTCGTCGTGAAGAAAGATCAGATCGCCGGATTTATTATGATGCTGTATGGAAATTTACAGAGGAAAGCTGGCGAAATCATTTTGACGATATAAATCCTACGAGATTAAATCGTTCGCATAATTCCCTGGATCATATCTATTCAATACAACAGGGTTTTCGTGATTGCATACCACCATATATTATCGGACATTATACCAATCTACGTGTTATTAGTCTAAGCGAAAATGGTATTAAGGGTATGCGGTGTGATAAAACTCGAGAAGAATTATTTGAAGATTGTTTCGGTTAAACAATTGTTGACTATGATGTAATAGTATTGCTATAATAGCAATATGAGCTTACATTTAATGATAGACATTGAAGGACTGGCCACTACACCAGATGCCACTATTTTAACGATTGCTGCACAATCGTTTGATCCATTTGGAACTGGATACTACGAAAAACATTTCTATTCTCGTGTGACTTTAGAAAGTCAAGAAGATCGAGTTATTAATGATCAAACTGTAACATGGTGGTCTACTCAGAGTGCAGAAGCACAAGAGGAAGCATTTAACGAAGAAAATCGTATTCCTTTAGACGATGCCTTAGATGAGCTATATAAAATTGCATGGCAACATGATTTTATCTGGGCAAATGGCCCGACATATGATATGAATATATTAGAACATGCATATCGTTCAAGAAATAAAAAACAACCCTGGCAATATTACAAAATTCGAGACGCTCGTACGGTCTACAGTCTATGGCCTGATTGTCCGAAACCCCCTACATCACATCACGCATTAGAAGATTGTCGTCGTCAAATCGAAATGTTACAGAAAACTCTTAAGCACCTAAATGTAACGAAACTTAAATGATTAACCTTAAATCCACCAGTCCAAAATACAACCCATATGTTCCTGAAAAGAGTCTCAGACCCAAGTGTGACCATGCCGGTTGTTCTGAACCAAAGGTTATTTGCACTATATCTAAAAAAACTAACGCACCATTATACAACAGATTGTGTCGTAAGCATCATAATCAAAAATACTACAACGGTGAACCTCCTATAAATTCCACTGCTAAAAAATTGGGATTGCCTACTTGGAAATATGTTGAACGTGCTGCTTTAATACGTGGATTTAATTCATATAATGAATATGAAAAATGGTTAAAATCAAAACCTAAACAAGCATTGCCAACAATTAAAGACGTTATATTCACGGAAATTAGTGCAAGATCCAGGGTAACTACGGCAAAATGATTTCCATAGAAATATACAATGAGTTAACGGATCCAACCGAAGCTGGTGAATTACTTAAGCAATCTTTTGTTTATACTCCTGCTGGCGAAATGCCCTCATTGATATCTAAAAATGTAGAACATGCTATCGAAGTTGAAAAAATAAAATATCTAATCAACTTAATTGATGGAGTAAAATTCTATATTTTAGCAAAAGAACAGGACAAACTAATAGGGTTTGGCCTTATAAGCGAATCAAATTTACAATATTTTTATGACTTAACTTGGGTTTGTGTTGATCCTGCATATAGGAATCAAGGGTTAGGTAAACAGATTACAACTCGTGCAGTTGAATTTGCAAAAAGTCGTGACCGTAAAATTATTATTACTACAGAAATTCCCAAATTTTATACAGACTTGGGATTTATACAATTAGGATCTTACCGCCCAGGGTGGTATCTAATGACCTCATCTACATCAAAGGACAACTTATGATTATTGGAATTTGCGGCCTTATAGGCAGTGGAAAAGATACTATTGCAGACTACTTGCAAAATATACATCAATTTCGACGTGAATCATTTGCTCATGCATTAAAAGACGCGGTATCATCAGTCTTTCATTGGGATCGAGAATTACTAGAAGGACGTACACGCGAAAGCAGAGAGTGGCGTGAAAAAAGAGATGAATGGTGGAGCAACAGATTAGGTAAAGATATTACTCCACGATGGGTATTGCAATATTGGGGTACAGAAGTATGTCGTAAAGGATTCGATGATGACATTTGGATTGCTGCATTAGAAAATAAATTACGAACCACTACCGATGATATTGTAATATCCGATTGTCGTTTTCCTAATGAAATAGCAGCAATAAGACGTGCTGGCGGTGCAGTAATACGTGTTGTTCGAGGGCCAGAGCCAGAATGGTTTGAATTGGCTGAAATTGTAAACCAAGGCCCTGTGCATAATCAAAAATGGGCAACTGCTAAAACAGAATTAGTAAAATATAATATTCACGCTAGCGAAACTGCTTGGATTGGGACTAAGTTTGATGCAGTCGTCGATAATAATGCAGATGGATTAGACAATTTATATCGTCAGGTCAAGCGTCTGGTGAAAGATCTCCAGGACGCCACGGTAAATCAGCCTTAGTTACATCAATTACACAATTTTGACAGATAGTTTTTAGATTACGTACATGAGTGTTATTTAGATTACCATCTAAATGAAATACTAAAAGTTGTGCTGACCATCTTGCTCTAAATCCGCATCGCTCACATACCATTTTCTTTACATACCCAGCAGTGGCCCAACGTGGATTCGCTGGGGATTTGTTGCGGATACGCTTTATGCAATTTTCACAACGACTTCGATATTGTATTTTACCATTAGGTCTATAATAAGATATAGCTCTAGGATGTTGATTGCAGGTTAAACACACGGGTCTCATATATCTATTTATTATTAAACCTACTAGTAGGGGGCCGTTCCTGGTGTCTTTTTCAATAATCTACTAAATATTGTATATTATTATAAAGGATTTAAATCATGTCTAGCACATTAGTTTCCCCAGGTGTACAAGTCACTGTAGTTGATCAAAGCCAATATCTGCCAGCCGCTACTAATTCGGTTCCGCTTGTTGTTATTGCCACTGCATCAAACAAACTATCTTCAGATGGTACTGGCATTGCTCCTGGTACTTTAGCTATTAATGCCAATCAATTATTTTTGGCAACTAGTCAACGTGCGTTGTCTGCTAATTATGGTACTCCATTCTTTTATACAACTACAAATGGAACTCCTATTAATGGATACGAGCTTAACGAATATGGCTTATTAGCTGCCTATTCAGCATTAGGCGTTACTAACCAATGTTACGTGTTACGTGCTGATATTGATTTAGCTGCTCTTAGCGCCAGCTTAACACGCCCAACTGGTAATCCATTCAATGGTACTTATTGGCTAGACACTGTTAATACTACATGGGGACTATTTCAATGGAATGTTAGTACTAGTACATTTACTAATCAAATTCCTTCGGTAATTACTAATGCAGACTATTTGAATAATAGCTCATCTGTGCCATTGCAAACATATGGTAGCATTGGAAATTATGCAGTAACTGCCACATATTCTTCAAACCCAATTTACTTTAAACGCGGTGGTCCAACTACTACACAATCTAATGATACTAGAATTACTTCTTTATATAATACTTGGGTATTAGTAGGTAGTGATGATTGGCAATCAGCATGGGCAACTGTGCAAGGATCTACTACACCAACTAGTTTAATTGCTGGTAATACTTTTACAATTAATGGAAGTACTATCACTGTTCCAGTTGGGCCAAATAATACAGTTAGCGGTGTTGTTAATGCAATTACTACTGCTGCAATTACTGGCGTATATGCAGCTAACATTGGTGGTTCACTAAATTTATATTGTGATAAAACTGCTGCCAGTGGTGCAGGTACAATTACTATAGCAAATCTTTCAGGCACTGCTCTTACTACATTGGGAATAACAGAGGGGACATATTATGCCCCGTACTATCAAGCATCGCCAAGTTATCAAGTTCCAACATGGAGCACAGGTGGTACATCAGCTACTGGTGTTACAGGTTCTATATGGCAAAAAACTAATTCAGTTAACAATGGTACTACACTTGTTATGAAAGAATATAATTCAACTCTGGGTGTATTTGTAATTAAATCTTGCCCAGTATATTCTTCAGATGCCACTGCAATTTATAGTTTAGATCCATCGGGAGGCGGCCAAAATATTGCTTCTGGATCATTATATGCAGAATCGACTCCTTTTAATGACAATACTGCGGGATTTACAATTTATGAACGCTATGCAGCTGGATCAACGATTGTTACTGGATCCAACACAACGCAAACTTTTATTTCTGGTAACTCATTTACTATATCAGCAACACAACCAGGTACAGCATCTATTACAACTGCCACTGCTATATTAAGTGGAACTACTACAAGTGATTTTATAGCCGCAGTTAGTTCAGCTGCCATTCCTTATGTTAGTGCTTCTGTTGCTAGTACTGGTGCAATTGTGTTTACACACAGTGCCGGCGGAGATATTACATTAACCAATGTTAGTGGTACACCAGTAACAGCCGCAGGATTTACTACAAATACTTTCTTATGCCGTCAAAATTATATTGATGGTTCAGATTCGGGACTCATTTTAAGTAATTGGGTTGGTAGTCCGACATTTAGCTATACTGCATCAGCAACTGCTCCAGATCAAAACCCAACAACAGGAACATACTGGTATTATAGCGATCCTACACAAGTTGATATTATGATTCAACAAAATGGAGAATGGGTAGGCTATCAAACGGTTACTTCTGATTCACGTGGTTATAATTTAACAATGTGTAATGCGACTGGTCCTATTATCAGTACAACTGCTCCCCTAACTCAAACAGACACAGCAATGAGTCCTTTAGTATATGGAGATTTATGGATTAACACTAGTGATTTAGAAAATTATCCGTTGGTATATCGTTGGCAAAATGTTAATGGTGTTGATCAATGGGTACAAATTGATAATGCAGATCAAACACAATCTAGTGGTATTTTATTTGCTGATGCACGTTGGGCCCCGAACGGTACAACTGACCCAATCGCAGATGCATTACCAACTATTGAAAGTCTGTTAACTAGCAATTATTTAGATCCGGATGCACCACTAGCTGAACTTTATCCAACTGGTATGCTATTATGGAATACACGTCGTTCAGGATTTAATGTTAAGACATTTGAATTGAACGCTTGGAATAATCAAGCATGGCCAACATATGATTGGAGCGCAAGCACAACTTATACTATCGGACAATACGTTCAATTTGACAATATCGTATATGCCTGTATCAAAAATAGCACTAATAACGAACCTGATACAAGTCCTACATATTGGTCTATTCAAACACAAACTAATACATGGAATTCTGCGGTTGGTTCTCGTCCGGACGGAAGCCCATATATGGGTCGTCAAGCACAACGTAAGATTATTGTTGACGCTTTAAAGAATGCGATTGACACTAATACAACAATTCGTGAAGAACAAAATTCATATAATCTAATAGCTGTTACAGGTTATCCAGAGTTGGCTCCTAACATGGTAGCATTAAACAACGAAATTAATAATGTAGCATTTAGTATTATTGACACTCCATTGCGTTTATCTCCATCGAATGTTACAACATGGGCTACTAACAATAACGGATTAGGATTACCTACAGGTGATGGTAATTTAGCATCAGGAGATAGCTATGGCGCAACATTTTACCCAAGCTGTGAAACAACTGATTTAAGCGGAAACACATGTGTAACTTATCCAAGTCATATGATGATTCGTACAATTATACGTAGTGACGAAATTGCTTATCCTTGGTTAGCTCCAGCTGGAACACGTCGTGGCTTAGTTGATAATGCATTCCAATTAGGCTATTTAAATAGTATAACTGGTGCATTTGAGACATTAGGTGTTGGTCAATCAATACGTGATGTTTTATATGTTAATAATATTAACCCAATCACATTTATACCTGGTGTTGGTATTACTAACTTTGGTAATAAGACATTACAAGGAACTGCGAGTGCATTAAATCGTATTAACGTAGCAAGATTAGTATGTTTTATTCGTGCTAGACTTAATACAATTGGTAAGCAATACTTGTTTGAACCTAATGATCAAATTACTCGTACTGAAATTGGGAACACAATTACAAGTTTAATGATTGATCTAGTGGCCAAGCGTGGAATTTATGACTATTTGGTAGTGTGTGATAATACAAATAACACTCCTAGTACTATTGATCAAAATCAATTATGGGTTGACATCGCAATTGAACCAGTTAAGGCAGTGGAGTTTATCTATATTCCATTACGTATTGAAAATACTGGAGCAATTGCAGCGCAGGCTGCTGCTTAAAGAAAGTTGGGCATTTTTGCCCAACTTTATTAACTAAATAAAGTATATCGGAGATTAAGAAATGGCAACATCCTCACTAACTAACATGACCGTTCCTCTAGGAGCAGACGGCCAAAGCGCATCAACCCAAGGCTTATTAATGCCTAAATTGACGTATCGTTATCGCGTTTTCTTTAGTAACTTTGGCGTTAGCACTCCTACAACAGAATTAACTAAACAAGTTATGAAGTTTGATCGTCCACATGTGCAGTTCGAAGAAATAAAATTACCAATTTATAACAGTACAATTAAAATTGCAGGTAAACATACATGGCAAGATGTCACATGTGACCTACGTGACGATGCACAAGGTAATGTAAGTCGTTTAGTTGGCGAGCAACTACAAAAGCAATTGGATTTTATGGAACAAAGTTCAGCTGCATCTGGCATTGATTATAAATTTACAATTCAATTGCAAGTGCTTGATGGCGGCAACGGTACACATGAACCTAACGTATTAGAGCAATGGCAAATCCTTGGTTGCTATTTAAAAGATGTAAACTATAATTCTATGGATTATGAGCAATCGCAAGCAGTTAAGATTACAATGGCAATTACATTTGATAATGCTATTCAAGTTAATGGTGCTGGTACTCCAACCGGGGTTGGTCAATCTATTGCTTATACTGTAGGATCTGTTGCGACTGGTGCTGCTACTGTAAACACTAGTACAATTTAAACAACATGGGAAACGGCTTTTTTGGCCAGGGTGGTAGTCTATTACAAGCATTTGGGCAAGGGATAGTAAGTGTACCTGGCTTAAAAGACTACACCCATGCATCTAACACTTTCCTGCCTAACGGGTATCAGCTAACCCCACGTCTTAAATTTTTATATCATGTGTATTTTAATATCAACACAGGACAAATTCCACAATTACAAGCTGCATATGGCTCAGGTAGTGTAGAAACTATTGGATTAATGGTTAAAAGTATTGATTTACCTAAATTTAAAATTGATACCACATCAATGAATCAATACAATCGCAAACGTGTAATCCAAAGCAAAATACATTATGAGCCAAGTCGCATAACTTTTCATGACGACCAATCTGATTTGATACGTAATATGTGGTATAATTATTTTACATATTATTATAAAGATCCAAGTCAAAAATACAATAACGTTCCTAATACCAGCGGCGCAATGGGTCAACCTCAGGGAATTAGCAAAGGCATTGGCTATCAAGATAGTGTATATATTCCTGATTTAGCATCTGCTGATTGGGGATTTATTGGAGAAAGTTACACAGATGGAACTAATACCGGCACTAACAGTAATGGTAAACCGGCATTTTTCCGTGATATTACCATATATGGATTGAGTCAGAAAAAATATGCAGCATGGACATTAATAAATCCACTTATTACAAATTGGAATAGTGATACATATGATTATAGTGAAGGCGGTGGCACTATGAAAAATGATGTCACTATCGAATATGAAACTGTAAAATATTACAGTGGAGCAGTAGGTTCTACACATCCGTCAAATACTGTAGCTGGATTTGCCGACGTCAATCATTATGATACCACTCCTTCAGGTATCACACGTCCTGGCGGAACACAATCGGTATTTGGACAAGGTGGATTATTGGATGCTGTAAGTGGTAGTGTAGAAGATTTACAAGCATTAGCATCAGGTCAAGGTGGACTTCAAAATGTCATCGGTGCTGTGCAAAATGCAGGCACTGCCTATAACACATTTAAAAATGTAAATCTTGCACAAGTTATAAAACCAGAGTTACAACAAGCAGCTATTAGTTCAATACAACAAAGTTTACCTAATGCAACTAGATCAGCGGTTAATTCGGCTAACGGAATGCTATTCCCAAGAGCCAACATACCAGCATCTTCAACAGGCGGTGCACCTTAATTATGGCTACAATTAACAATACCAATCCTAATATTGATTTAACAGTACAAATTTTTGATAAATTTTATAATTATCAACAATCAGTCTCGGCTCAAGAATATGATGCTGTTCGTAGCTATTTACTGTCGGTATTTGGCACAGCAAAACAAGCTGATAATTTTACCTCTACGGTGTTTCGTATTTCAGAATTATCAGGTATTCCAGTTATGCAATTACTACAGTCTATTGAAGGCATGTCGGGGCCGCAAATTACATTAACATTTGCATTTTATCTAAACACATATCAAAGCCCAGCAACTATGTTGGGAATACAAGCTACAGTAGTACCTAATTATTACATAGCACATAACATTAAACAGTAATCATGCCTAGCTTTCGTCAAGGATTATACGAAGTAAATAATGCACACAAATATGTAGGCAAAGGAAAACCCAGATACCGATCAGGATGGGAAATGACTTTTATGCATTTTTGTGATAACAACGAGCATGTGATAAATTGGGCCAGTGAACCGGTTAGAATTCCCTATCGTCATCCACTTACCGGCAAAATGACCATGTATGTTCCTGATTTTATTGTGGTATATCGAGGTCCACAAAATACTACAAGAGCCGAATTAATAGAAATTAAGCCACGCAATCAAAGTGTGATTGAAGGAAAAATGAAGGATAGTCAACGTGCTGTAATAGCAGTTAACTATGCCAAATGGGCAGCGGCTCAACAGTGGGCCAAACAAAATGGATTAAGTTTTCGTGTAATTACTGAGTCGGATATTTTCCACCAAGGACGAAAGAAGTAATTGCTATCCTCCAAAATACTGTAAATAACAGTATGACAAAAAATTTAGAAACCCTATTTGGATTTGATAAACTTGATATCGAACAAGATCCACCTGTTGTTGAAAATATGACCCCGGAAGAAACTCGTGATGCTATTGTACATATTGATGAAACAATAGACAAGATAGACGAAGCTTTACCGGCCATTAGAGATTTGGCTGCATCAGATAGAGAATTAGATGAACTAGCTGACCTTGCTAAACAAAGTTATCAGGATTTATCAGATCTCGGAATGAATGTAGACAGTAGATATTCAGCTGAACTATTTGCAGTAGCTGGTACTATGCTAGGTCATGCACTAACTGCCAAAACTACCAAACTTAATAAAAAATTAAAAATGATTGATTTACAATTGCGTAAATTAAAGTTGGATCAAGATGCGGCTAAAAAATCTGGAGAGTTAGGTGATATTCCAACTGCACAAGGACAAGTATTAACACGTAACGATTTGCTTGAACGTCTGCTTAATGACAGAGCACAAAAAGACAATTAACATAAATATAATATAGGAATAAATCATGAAAAATTTTAAAGACTACTTGGCCGAAAGCGAAAGAACCTATAACTATCGCATTAAGATAGTGGGTGAACTGCCTCAGGGATTTTATAATGCTCTAAAAGGTAAACTAGAACAATTTGATCCATTAAAAATTGGTTCAGAAAAGTCTACTCCAATACAGGCAAAACCTGCTGACTTTCCTGCATTTGAAAATGAAAAAGTTACCAGTGTTGATGTTATGTTACGTTATCCTGCAATTGAACCGCAAATTAAACAAATTGCTCGTTTATTAGGGTTAGATGAAAATAAAATTATCATGCAAACTTCTGTATATGATGATACCAATGCAGAATATCAGAAAAAACTTGAAGCACAACCAGAATCATTGTTAGCTGATACCAATTACCCAGCTGATGACGCAGAACAAGCAGCATTGAAAGCTGATTATTCTGCTGATCCATATAATCATGCAGTATTGAAAAATGCGTATCGTTCAGATTTCACTATTGCTGGCGGTAGTCCAAAAGCAGCAGAAACAACAAATGATTTAAAGATGGGTAACACCAGCCCAATGACTCATGCAGAAAAAAGACCCAAGCGTCCAGCTACTGGCGCCCAACCTAGAGGATAATAGTAATGAACCCATTTTACAAACTTAACAAAACATTAGCCGGTATTGATGCTGACAAGCAAACAATATCAGAAAGTAAAACTGTTACCAAAAGCTCAGTGCAAACGACACTGGAAGATGCATTACGTACAGACTTACGTAATTTAATGGAAGATGGCACCGGCGGTGCAAATTTTTCTGGTTCAGGTTCATTGGAAGAAAAAACAGACAAATCATTAAGTAAAGCTGCCAAGACCATTAAAAAAGGAGCCTTACATAAGCAAGAAGGTATTCCACAAGATAAGAAAATTGGCGACAAAAAATTACAAAGTCTAAAGAAATCAGGTACCCCACTCGAAAAGAAACGTGCTAATTTTGCACTAAACATTCAGGGTAAGGGTAAGAAAAAAGTTAACGAATGGGGCGGCGATCCGAATGATCCAACAGAACAACATTATGAAATGATAGAATCTTGGTACGATGCAGTTGCTGACGAAATAGAGAAAAACTACAGTTTTAGCATTGAATTTCCTATGAGACCTAGCGAATTAGCACAAATAATAGATAAATTAACAAAAAACATTTCTAATACGTTAGGTTGTCCGCCTGATATTGTTAAAGAAATTATAGAAAGCATTAATTTTGAGGCAATAAACGCTGCTGATAGTGAGATGGACGAATGTGATATGCATGGGCAAAAGCCTATGGATACAAATCCTAGAAATAAAGACTGGGACGCAGCCGCATTACAGCAACACAAGTCTAAATTAGCTCGCGAAATGCCTAAGCTAGCTCGACAACAGCAACAGAAATCTCGCCATCCAGATGATTTGGAAGAATCAGAAGATGAAATCTTATCCTATTTGAAAGATAAAATAGCACCACAACATCACCAAGCTCGTTCGATGAGTCGCCCATATAATGGGTCAGCTGGTGCTGCTGATGCATACAATGGAATGGAATTTGAAGAAACCGCAAATGGACCACATGGCAAACCAGGTTGGTTAATTGATGCTGAAAAAGATGCTGAACGACGTGCTGGACACGATGTAGATGAAAGTGCATGGCCAGGCATTTGGGAACCACGAGAACCAGAAGCAGATACACATCCAAGACATAATGTACGTAAAACCTCAACTGGAACCGTTTATTCACGTAAACATGAAGAACCTGCAGACGATGAAGTAAGAGGTCCAGGTGGACAAGCAGGATCAACGAGAGGTAGCTACGGCGCTCGTACTAAAGGTAGTTTAATTAAATCACATATGAAATCTCGTGAGATGGAAGAAGGATCTGAACAAGATTATAGTGACGAGGGCGAAACATTTAAAAATAGTTTACATACTGTAATTCGCGTAGCAACACATTTGGATCATCATCTCAGTACAAATTCAGAATTACCTGAATGGGTATCTGAAAAAATGGGTGCCATTAAAGGTATGTTGGTAAGTGTTATGGATTACTTACTAAGTGATCAAGAAATGCAGCATGACCCAGATGCTATGTCACAGAGTGGAGCAGAAATGCCAATCGCTGAAAAATCAACTAGTGAAAAGCAAGCACGTACTATGGCAGCGGCTGCACACAATCCTAAGTTTGCTAAGAAAGTAGGAATCAAAGGATCTGTTGCTAAAGAATTTAATAAAGCTGACAAAGGTACAAAGCAATTAAGTAATGCTATGAAGCACAAGTCAAATGAGTCAGAAGTTGACGAAGAAAAAGCAGCCGCAGGACAGCGTCATTTCTTTGACAAATTAGCACCTGCTGCTAAAAAAGTAGCCAAAGTAGTAGGTAATGTTACTAAAGGTGCTAAAAAAGAAGTAGATGAGAAAAAAGAATCTACTTCCAAGAGTGATGGTAAAGCCGAAAAAGCCGGTAAAAAAGTTACTAAAGACATCGAGTATGATGAGAAAAAGAAAGATGGGATAAGTGGTAAAAAACGTGAGCCAGAAGACAACAAAGCTGAAAAAGCTGGCAAACGTGTAACTAAAGACATCGAGCATGATGAGAAAAAAGTCGAAAAGAAAGCTGAACCTAAGAAACCTAAAGAAGAAAAAGTTGAAGAAACTACAACTTCTGGGTCAGTAGCTCCATCCACTTCTAGTAAATCTTCCGGCGGCATGGGTATTGGACAAGGCATTTACGATAGCTGGGAACACAAATATACTACACTATTAAGTGAAGGTATCAGCATTACTAACGATTCTTCTAAAGGTGACGACGGAGAAGAAGTTGAAAATATAACTATTTCCGTAAGCGGTGATGACGTTTCACGTATGAAAGAAATGCTGCATAATATGGGCATTTCACATGGTGACGAAGCTGGTCATGAGAATGGTGAAGAACCTTGTGATTCATGTGGCGGTATTCCTTGTCAATGTGACGAAATGGTCGAAGCAAACCAACATGATGCAGATGATGATTCAGAACAATTAGTTCAAGATTATTTTGATGGAAAATTAGATTGGGATGAATTTTTGTCTGCCGCAATTGATATGACTAGAGTTAATGGCACGATAAACCCTGCAGGCGTTGATAATATACTTCGTCAGCTACATGATCCACAAAAATCAAATGAGCCAATAACTTACGATATGTTGATGAGACACGCACAACAGGATCGTGAACAGAATAACAATTACTACGACGATGACGATCACCAAGCATATAATAATGACACTGATTATCCAGCCAAAGATATTCCTAAAGCTCAGTTTGAAGGTGATATGGAAGAAGATGATACTGCCCACAAAAGAATGATGGAATTAGCTGGGTTAGAAGAAGCTGATGCAACATATACTGAAAACGAGCCAGATTATCCAACTAATCAAGAAGAATCAGACGATGCAATGCAATATAGTGGTGGACTAAATGGTAAAAAATCAACTGGACAAACTACTATTCCTGTATTAGCAAGTCAAGAAGAGCGTCAAATGTCCGAAAGCGACAGCTTTTTAAATTTGTATAAAGCATTTTCAAAGATTAAAATTTAAGGATTAATAAATGAGTCAAGCAAATGTTTATACATCTGTATCTAATGCAGTATGGTACACTGATAAATGTGAAATTGTAACAGGTAATGCCACTGTTACATATCAAGTTTATGCACCAGCATTAGGTACAGCCTCTGCGGTAGGTAATATTTACTCAGCTGCTCCACAAGTAGCAGCTAACGCACGACAACAAATTTATGTAGGCGCTGGCAATAAATTGACAATTACAGGCACAAATTTTACTGCACGCGAATTAGGCACTGCTTCTTCTGCGCAAGCAGGTGTTATTGGACAAGGTTAATCATGAGAGCTCGTGAATTTATACGCGAGTCTTCTAGCAAGTTTGGTGCAGATCAATTAGATGCAATGCCGGGCATGGAGGTTTTACCAGGATTAGATAACTCTAATCCCTATCACATGTGGCGTTTTATTGTTGCAGCCGGCGCCCTTGATGGCAAAGGTAATGGCTATAAAATGTCAAAAGATGGACCACTTGGACAAAAATTAAATACAATATCGTATACTCCGGAAGATGCCGCGATTATTAACGCAACTGCCAAGGCATTGGGACTTAAAGTTAATGAAGTTAGTGATAAAGAATCACATGAACCACCAGATACTGATGCCATAAGTCCTATAGTAGGGTTTAAAGGTTATAAACGTCGATGAGAGCAAAAGAATTTATAACCGAAACCTCAGTTGGTGACTTACCCAAAGAACATAAACATCCAATGCAACAATCTGCATTAGTTAGAGATGTAGGCGGATATGATAGAATTTATTATTTGAATCGATTAGGGATGGCAATGGCTTCTGCTGATGGTAAAAATCCTGGTGCTATTGACGGTGTTGATTCTTCAAGTTGGGTAGAAAAATATAATAGTGTGCATCCATATACTGCCGAAGAACAATTAATGATTGATGCAGCAATTGCTACTATACCATCAGAATCGCAAACAAGTGTTGCTGCACATGGATCAGCTGAGCCTCCTGGTACACATAAAACAAGTCCAGTAACTGGGTTTAAGGGTTATCCCAGAAATACATCAAAGAGAAAATAAAAATGAAAAAAATATTAATAGGATTATTATTTGCAGTATTATCAACATCTACATTTGCATGGACACAACGTCCAGTTAATCCAGTGGCCGCGTGCCAAGTACATGCACCTTATGGTTTTCCGGAAAGCATCAAGCCAGTGCAGGCTATTTGCCGCCAAGCGTATTTGGTAGGATATGATGCTGCTGCTAAATTACCTGAGTTCGTTATGTACGAGCTTACCCCGCCAAATGCATTGGGATGCGTAGCACGTACAAACGCATTTGCAGCTGATCAATCAGTTCCTGATGGTGCTGTTCCTGGCGATTATGCTGGCACAGGTTACGACAAAGGACATATGGCACCAGATGGTGATTTAAGTTGGGACCCGCAGGTTGAATATGAATCATTCCTGATGACCAATATGTCGCCGCAAGCTGGTTCATTAAATCGTGGTATTTGGAAATTATTAGAAACTTCAGTGCGTGGGTGGGCTGTACAACATAATCAATCATTTACAATTGTATCTGGTGGATTATATAGTGCAGGAGACAAGACTATTGGCAAAGGCGTAGTTGTTCCGCATGGATTTTACAAGATAGTTATTAACAATCAAACTAAAGAAATCGCAGGTTGGGGATTTCCGCACGTTGCCCCATATCCAAATCTAGGTAATGATTTAACTAAGTTTCGTATTCCCGTTGCTACTATTATGGCAGATGCTGGGGTTAAATATGCTTTACCTGCAGGTGCAATTGAACTAGCACCTGGAAAGGAATGGACAGTTGACTTTGGTGCATTAACAAATGCAAAACGAGCCAAGTGTGGAGCCAACGCCACTGATGACTAAACAATATAGAATCACAACACAAAATTTGACTCAGAGTAGTGACAACGATTGTTACCTCGAGCCAGATGATCCTATACACGAATTATTAATATCAAGTCATTTAGGTGGATTAGGAAGTCAGGCAAAATTAGCTGAGTATAATCGTATTACAGCCGAACGCCGACAGTCTAAAATTTCACCTGAGTTAGAATATGCTCGTACTACTGGAATACGACCAGGTACACCTGCATGGTATGCTCTTTTTCCTAAGAGATAAATTATGTCATATGACGCACAAGCACTGGCTAAATCGCCTTATAAAAAAGAACTATATACAGAAAAGCAATTAGAAGAATTTGCCGCATGTGCAGATCCCGTAACCGGGCCTGAATATTTTATGCGTAACTTTTTCTATATTCAACACCCAACACAGGGGCGACAGCTATATGATCCTTTTGAATATCAATTACGTTTAATTGATACTTATCATAACTATCGTTTTGCGATTGCTATGATGCCGCGACAAACCGGTAAGTCAACTTCGGCTGCCGGATATTTGTTATGGTATGCAATGTTTATACCTGATTCGACGATTTTAATCGCTGCACACAAATATGATGGTTCACAGGAAATTATGAAACGTATTCGTTTTGCCTATGAACTATGTCCTGATCATATACGTGCCGGCGCAACAAATTATAATTTAGGTTCTGTAGATTTCGATAATGGGTCACGTATTGTGTCAGCTACAACTACCGAAAATACTGGTCGTGGTATGTCTATATCACTACTTTATTGTGACGAGTTTGCATTTGTACGACCCAGCGTAGCTCAGGAATTTTGGACTTCAATTTCGCCAACACTGTCAACAGGTGGTAAGGCTATTATTACAAGCACACCAAATAGTGACGAAGATCAATTTGCACTTTTATGGAAAGGTGCAAATAAAATGGAAGATAGTCACGGTAATCCGCAAAATATAGGAATTAATGGCTTTAGGGCATTCCGTAGCTATTGGCGAGAACATCCTACTAGAGACGATGCATGGGCATCATCTATGCGTGCTCAGCTAGGCGAGGATCAATTTCGTCGAGAAATGGATTGTGAATTTATCATTAATGATGAAACGCTTATTGCTCCGGCTAAACTTATAGACTTAGAAGGAATTGAGCCGGTTCATAAAACTGCGCAAGTTAGATGGTATAAACTGCCCGAAGCTGGTAAAATGTATTGCGTGGGGCTCGATCCATCATTGGGTACAGGTGGAGATCCTGCGGCTATACAAATATTCGAAGCTAACACTACAGAACAAATAGGTGAATGGAAACACAATAGAACTACTATTCCCGAACAAATACGTATTCTTGCTGATATTGTAAAATACATATACACATTTACAAAAGATGAGCAGTCTATATACTACTCTGTTGAAAATAATACCATTGGTGAGGCAGCACTTATATCTATTGAACAATTTGGCGAGGAGAATATTAAGGGCTATTTCCTGTCTGACCCTACACGAGGAGCCGGCAGATATCGTAAAGGATTCAATACCAGCCCCAAAAACAAACTAACTGCTTGCTCTAAATTTAAAACTTTAATAGAATCGAAAAAAATGAAATTGCATAGTCGACCATTAATTTCTGAGCTCAAAACTTTTGTAGCACACGGAGTAAGTTATGCAGCAAAACCAGGTTCAACCGACGATTTAGTAATGGCTACATTACTAGTTACACGTATGATGATACTATTACAAACATATCATCCAGAGATGGATACTCAAATGAGGGATCATGGCGAATCTATAACTCCACCATTACCTTTTATTGCGACAATGTATTAAGCATAAATAACATATCATGAATCATAATAAAGTTTCGCAATCATTAATGAATTTATTAGTTAGTAGAGATTTTGAACCTACAGCGTTGAATGCTCAAGGACAAGCGCCGACTAATGATTCCCCTGCCATTTCCTTTTCATTTTCCTTTAAAGGAAACACAGATAAAGATTATGGGACAGTAGTTATATTATTAGGTAATGATTCAACACAAGGTGAACAAACATTAACTGTATTTTTTGGCGACAATATTGGCCGAACAATGGATGATTTAAGTGATAAAAACAGCTGGTTTAGTTTTTTAGAGCAAATGAAAAATTTTGCTGTTCGAAATGGATATTCATTCACAACAGATAATATTAACAAAGTTAAATATAGTATGCAGGGACAAACTGCTATCAAGGAAGGATTACTTGAAGGATGGACAGGTAATAAGGCATATTCCTGGAATGGAGTTGAAACTGAAGCCAGATTAATGATTAAACATAAGCGTGTCATCGGGGAGAATGATGCACGTTTTCGTTATGTTGAAAGTTTATTTGTAGAAACAGCAGAAGGTGAGCGTTATAAATTGCCTTTTACAAAACTTGCTGGCGGGCGTGCTATGGTAGAACATGTACGTCAAGGCGGAAAACCATATGATGCTCGTGGCAATCATATCGCTACGGTAGTGCAAGAAATGAATTTACTCAGTAGATTCAAACGTGCTAACCAAGGAAAAATATTCGAAGGTGATACTCTACAGTTAGTTGAACAAGCTGAAATGTATTACGAAAGATTGCAACAAAATTTAAAGAAATTAAGTACAAAAACGGGATATGCAAGTTATTTTGAATCCTGGGATCCAGCGGTAATAACTGACGAAGACGTCATTATTGAGGATTTACGACACATGTTTGTTGAACAAAATATTGACTCTCGTGTCGAACAAGTATTACCGTTATTGGCAAAATTACAACAGGAACAAAAAATGAAAGAAGTTAATGTATTTGAAAATTGGGCTAATCTTATATTCGAAGGTACTTGGGCATTACCAGATACAAAAGAAAAACAATCTAAATTAGTAGAGCTTATGAGTCAAGAGTTACCTGTCGGACCTGATGCTACTAATACTATTGAACAATTGGATAGTTTATTAGGGGACGATGAATTATTTGATCGTTTAAAGAATTTAGCTGATGAAAATGCAGATGCAGATGCTCGACAAATTATACTAGATCGTTTGGAAGAATTAAAAGATAATCCAGATGTAGCACAGGTTATTGGGCAATTAACAACCCCTTCATCAAACCAAGCGGAACAAGATAACGTAAATGAAATAAACAGATTATCTAGAGAACCAGTTAAAGAAAATCGTCAACAAGAAGGTGAGTACGAATTCAGTACAACAATTACAAATCCAGCGTGGATTGAGTGGGAAAATTCAGCAGAAGACCCATTACCTGATGAACCAGAAGAAACCATCCCAGTTACTGTAACCTTTAATACAGAAGGTGAATATCATGCAGCTACGTGGGGGGATGCTGGCGGCAGCCCAGCTGAGGGAATTGTATATGAAATTGTAACAGTTAGAAATGATCAAACACGCGAATATATTGATCTTGATTTAGTAGATATACCATATTTAGAAGAAAAAGCCCAACAATTTTACGAAGCAAATATGGAAGAATCTGTCGGAGGAGGCAATTGGTTAGAAGAATCAAATCAAGATGAAAAATCTAAACTTGCAGGCAAATACGGGCATTCGGGAAAAATGAAAGCAGTAGAAGGAGTTGATGCAGACATGATGGAACGCATTAAATTCTTAGCAGGTTTAACTAAATAACTAAATAAAAGATATTAATAAAACGGCAACATGAGTTAACTCTAATGTGTCGTTTTAGTAGTAGACACAGACCTAGATGTGTATAATTTACTAGGCAAGCAACTAATACAGGCAACATGGCCAAGCAACAAAATGAAACCGTACACATATCTTATTAGATGGACAAAGCTAAACATTAGCTACTATGGCGTTAGATACGCACAAGATTGCAACCCAAGTGATCTATGGAATCCATATAAAACCTCATCCAAACACGTAGCAAAATTTATTGCTGAACATGGCGAACCAGATGTTGTTCAAGTTCGTAAAACATTCATTGAAATTAGTGTCGCCCAAAACTGGGAGCACCGGGTGTTAAAAAGAATGAAGGTGATTAATAGCGATAAATGGCTAAACCGAACGGATAACAAATCTATTGCTCCTCAATACGGCGAAGACCATCCACACAAAAAAGGTGAACTATCGCATATGTACGGTGTAAAACGGCCAGATATTTCAGATAGACAAAAAGAACGTTTTGCTAATAAAACTCATCAATTTTTGGATCCTATTGCAAGAACTAAATCAATAGTAACTCGTAGTGGTGATCGTCATCATATGAAGCAATCGGAGGTAGCAGAAAAAGTATCAGGTGCAAATCATTATTCTAAAAAAGAAGGATATGTATGTAAAACTTCAGGGAGCAATAATCCTATGAAGTCGGGATACAAATATCGTAAAATCATTTGCCAATATTGTGATAAAGAATACGGAGCAAGTGGATTCAAAAGACACGAAAACTTTTGTAAAAATACGATAACCAGTTTAGTAGTAAACACAGACCAAGATGTGTATAATAACTTGGCAATCAACTAAAATCTAATAATAATTTAGATAGGCATCACATTTAATTTAAAAAAGGCATCAACATTATGGCTAGCTTACAAGAAATACGTGCTCGTTTAGCACAATCAGAAAACAAACAAGGCAATCAATCACAAGGCGATCAATCAATTTATCCGCATTGGAACATTGAAGAAGGCGCAGAAGCAGTACTCCGTTTCGTCCCCGATGGTAATAAAAAGAACACATTCTTCTGGCAAGAACGTGCAATGATCCGCTTACCATTTGCTGGTATTAAAGGAGAAATGGAATCTAAACAAGTACAAGTCCGTGTTCCGTGCGTTGAAATGTGGGGAGATACATGCCCAATTTTAAGCGAAGTACGTACATGGTTCAAAGATAAAGATCCTGTATTAGAAGCATTGGGTCGCAAATATTGGAAAAAACGCGATTACATTTTCCAAGGATTTGTTCGTGATAATCCACTTACAACTGATAAAGCCCCAGAAAATCCAATTCGTCGTTTTATTATTGGCCCACAAATTTTCACATTAGTCAAAGGTGCATTAATGGATCCTGAGTTGGAAGAATTACCAACTGACTATTTACGCGGTTTAGACTTCCGTATCACTAAAGGTACCAAAGGTGGCTTTGCTGATTATAGCGGATCTAAATGGGCACGTAAAGAGTCAGCACTTACTGAAAAAGAACAAGCTGCTATTGAACAATATGGATTGTTTGATCTTTCTTCTATTCTTCCTAAACGTCCATCTGAGGTTGAACTTAATGTTATGAAAGAAATGTTTGAAGCATCAGTTGATGGACAAAGCTATGATGCTGAGCGTTGGGGACAGTATTTCCGCCCAGCTGGTGTAAATGCTCCGACATCTTCAAATGCAGCATCTAATGCATCAGACGAAGATGCTCCATCTGCTAAGGCAGCTATATCAATTCCTGAATCAAACAACTTCGAGGAAGACGATGTTCCAGTAGCATCAGCTCCGGTATCAACAACTCCTACTGCAACAGCAGGTGCACAAGATATCTTGGCTATGATTCGAGCACGTAAAAACGCCTAAAGCACTAGCCAAATAATAACACAGGATTAATTTCCTGTGTTATTCATCTATACAAATAAAAAAAGGATTACAGATGGCTAAACCATTTGATGTATCAAAATTTAGAAAAGATCTTACAAAATCAATCGACGGAATGTCAGTTGGATTTAATGATCCTACCGATTGGATTTCAACCGGCAATTATGCACTAAACTATCTCATTAGTGGAGATTTTAATCGAGGCATTCCACTTGGCAAAGTAACAGTATTTGCAGGTGAATCTGGTGCAGGTAAAAGTTATATCTGTTCAGGAAATATTGTAAAAAATGCGCAAGAACAAGGAATTTTTGTTGTTCTTATTGATAGTGAAAATGCTCTGGACGAAAGTTGGATGCAGGCATTGGGTGTAGATACAAGCCCAGATAAATTACTCAAATTGTCAATGGCTATGATTGACGACGTGGCCAAAACTATTTCTACATTTATGGTAGATTATAAAGCAATGCCTGACGGCGAACGTCCTAAAGTACTATTCGTTATCGATTCATTGGGAATGTTACTTACTCCTACTGATATCAAACAATTCGATGACGGCGATTTAAAAGGCGACATGGGACGCAAGCCCAAAGCACTTACGGCATTAGTTCGCAATTGTGTTAATATGTTTGGCAGTTATAATGTTGGTATGGTATGTACTAATCACACTTATGCTTCGCAAGACATGTTTGACCCTGATGATAAAATTTCAGGTGGGCAAGGCTTTATCTATGCATCGAGTATTGTTGTTGCTATGAAAAAAATGAAGTTGAAAGAAGACGAAGATGGCAACAAAATTTCCGATGTTATGGGTATTCGTGCTGGTTGCAAAGTAATGAAAACTCGTTACGCGAAACCATTTGAAGGTATGCAAATTAAGATTCCTTATGAAACTGGCATGAATCCTTATAGTGGCATGGTTGACTTAGCTGAAAAGCGTGGTTTACTAAAGAAAGAAGGCAATAGTTTAGTTTTCACAACCAGTGATGGTGAAGTTATTAAACAATTCCGCAAAAAGTGGGAAGCCAATGACGAAGGTTCTTTAGATAAAATCATGAAAGATTTTGAAAATCTAAAAGAAACAGTAAGTACTGATGACATACAGACGGAGGAATAAAAATGTCAGTAGAATTAGCGAATGAAATTTATAATGAATTGAAACGTTTTGTGAATGCAGTAGATCGTGAAGAAGCCGCAGAAGTATTAGTATCAGTTTTAATTGATAACGATATTTCTGCAGACGATATTAAAATTGCATTCAAAGGCGAGAGTGATGTCAAACGAGCTCTTACTAGCTATCTTAAAGATCATACAGACGACGATGAAGAAGACGACGATAGCATGTATGGGTGGGGCGATGATGACCACGAGGATTAATCATGTGGTATAGTCGAGTAACAGCTGACTTAGGTGCAATACCAGATTTTATTGCATACTATGAGGCTGAACTTGAAAATGCTAAAAAAGAATGTCGGGTGGGGGGTATTATTGAAAAAAATATTACTAACTTACCTGGCATTACTGAGCATAGATTTAATCAATTGCAGGAAATCGAAGCTGTACTAAATTATCTCAATATTCAAATACGTAAAATACGACGAAAACATTTTCAAAAATACTTAGAAGGGTATGCTCGTGCATTATCCAGTCGAGATGCAGAAAAATATGTTGATGGCGAAGATGAAGTAATTGATTTTGAAACATTGATAAATGAGGTGGCTTTACTACGTAATCGCTACTTGGGAATTATGAAAGGAATGGAGTCTAAGAATTTTATGCTAGGGCATATAGTAAGACTTCGTACTGCTGGAATGGAAGACGTACAGGTATAACATGTTTAAAAACGACGATGAATCACATCAACATAGTTTAGAAACCCTTAATCAGTTATATAATTATTCTGATTTTATGGAATCTATTAAAACCATGGCTGATATAGGATGCGGATCAGGTAAAGATTTAGAATGGTGGGCAACAAGAACCACTAATGATGAGTACTCTACCCCACTTAATATTGAATGCCAAGGGATAGATATACTTGATAAATTACCTGTTGCAATGTCTTACCCTAACATTACCTATCAAAAAACTGATTTTGAAGGTACAATTTATACATCTAAAGATAAATTCGATGTATTATGGTGTCATGATGCTTTTCAATATGCAGTCAACCCACTACAAACTTTAATAAATTGGAGAGATATTACTACCGACGGCGCAATGTTAGCACTTGCACTGCCGCAGACTACCAATTATTATCGAAAAGAATTAGACTTTACATTAAGTAACGGATGTTATTATCATCATACTATTGTAAGTCTTATTCATATGTTAGCTGTTGCTGGATGGGATTGCAAAGCGGGATTTTTTAAAAAAAGTATATCTGATAATTGGTTGCACGCCATTGTATATAAAAGCAATCAAGGTCCATTTGATCCAAAAACAACAACTTGGTATGATTTAGTAGATGCTAAACTATTACCTGAATGGGCTGACCGTTCAATTTTATCCAGGGGAATATTGCATCAAAAGGATTTAGTTCTTCCGTGGTTAGACAAAGGATTGTATAGAATGGCATCTCAGTAATATTTCTTAGCCCTATTAGTAGGGCTTTTTGTTGACATTTAATTCAAATGCAAGTATAATTTGAACATATTAAACAAATGGAGTTAGAATGAATACTAATGATATAGTTTATGTCACTTATACTGCCTATGAAAAAGGCAGTCCTAATGTTGTCAGTGAAGGTGTAATCCCATTGCATGGATGTACAACTTGGCAAGCCGAGCAAACGGTCAAAGCAATGTTTAGCACATTGGATGTTAGCATTCGTTCTTCGTCTAGAGTTTAAATTTAATATTTCGATTGATTAAAAAATATTTTGAAATTATAATATTACTTTACAAATAGTTAGGAGCTATAGTATGTCGAGTGTACTAATCAAAAAAGGTATTTATCGTGGTATGTCTATTGAAAATCAAACTCTACCTTTAGTTAGAGGATATACTGCTGGAGCAAAAAATAATTATATTACTGTTAACAGTAATGGATTGTTTGGCAATGCGTTTGATATTGTCCGTGTCAAAGTTGACAGTACAGATGACTTTGTCATCATTCCCACAGAATCAGAATTAATTTCAACTACCTCATCTATTGCAGTTGAATCTGATGATGAGATTATGGATCGAATTGAACAGAGATTTGAAATCCTACAACAAATGACTCGAGCAATCATTTCAGGTGATGTACGTGCAATGATTGTAACTGGCCCGCCTGGTGTGGGTAAAAGTTATGGTGTAGAATATGAATTAGAAAAATATGGTTTATTTGAACATATTTCTAGACGAAAAATTAAGTATGAAGTTATCAAAGGTGCCATGTCTCCCATTGGATTGTATTGTACTTTGTATAAAAATTCTGATCCAAATAATGTATTGGTATTCGATGATTGCGATAGTGTATTCCAGGACGAATTGGCGTTGAACATTCTCAAAGCTGCATTAGATTCAGGCAAAAAACGTAGAATTCATTGGAATTCAGATTCATCTATGCTACGTCGAGAAGGTGTGCCAGACTGTTTTGATTTTAAAGGTGGTGCTATTTTTATCACTAACTTAAAATTTGATCACTTAAAATCTAAACGTATGCAGGATCACTTGGAAGCATTACAATCACGCTGTCACTTTTTGGATTTGACACTGGATACAATGCGTGATAAATTTTTACGCATCAAACAGATTTTTCGCCAAGGGCAATTATTCAATGATTATGAACTTACTAAAGAAACTGGTGAAGAGATCTTGGCATTTATGGATGCTAACAAGAATCAGTTACGTGAAATGAGTTTGCGTATGGCTTTGAAATTAGCCGACTTAACCAAAGTATCTGAAACAAACTGGAAAGCATTAGCAGTTTCAACTTGTATGAAAATTTAGTCATGTTTTATAAATATTGCTAAGTATTTGTATAGCTCCTGCATCGTCCTAACTACGATGCATTTTACCAGGCACCTGTAAAATGGTGCCTGTTTTTTTGACTTTGCAGAGTCAAATATGTTACTATATCTGTATGAAAACTGCAACAATAATAATTAAAGATGAAGTAAATATTAAAATTGAAGGACTTGATCTTGACGCACGCAAGAAATTAGTTAGTACATTTAAATATGATGTACCAGGTGCTAGGTATCAACCATCAGTTAGATTAGGGCGTTGGGATGGCAAAGTTGCTTATTTTCAACTAGGCGGAAGCACATATACTAACTTGCTACCAGAAATCGTGCCTATACTAGAAAATTTTAATTATGATTTTTTGATTGATGATCAACGAGAATATCAAACAAATTTCACATTCGAGCGTGTAACTGAAGATACATTTGCACATATTAACTGGGCAGATGGTCATCCGATGGCAGGGCAACCAATTAAATTGCGTGACTATCAAGTTGAAATTGTCAACAATTTTTTAGAAAATCCTCAGGCTATTCAGGAAATTGCCACTGGTGCAGGTAAAACTATTATGACAGCGGCATTAAGCCAACGTTGCGAAGCACACGGCCGTACTGTTGTAATTGTACCCAATAAATCACTCGTTACACAAACAGAAAAAGACTATCGAGGCTTGGGATTAGATGTTGGTGTTTACTTTGGTGATAGGAAAGACATAGGAAAAACCCATACAATATGTACTTGGCAAAGTCTAAATATACTATTAAAAAATACAAAAAATCACGAAGCAGACATAACAATACATGAATTTTTAGAGAATGTAGTATGTATAATGGTTGACGAGGTACACATGGCCAAGGCCGATGCTCTTAAGACATTATTAACTGGAGTGATGAGTCGTATCCCAATTCGTTGGGGACTGACTGGCACAGTACCTAAAGAAGCATTTGAATTTCAAGCACTAAAATGTAGTTTGGGTGCAGTCATTAATCAATTATCTGCTAGTGAATTGCAAGACAGAGGTGTATTGGCACAATGTCATGTAAATATAGTACAGCTGGTCGACCACGCAGAATTTGCAAATTATCAAAGCGAATTAAAATTTTTATTAGAAGATAGTAAACGTTTAGAAACAATATCCAAATTGGTTGCTAATGTAAACCAAACAGGAAATACATTAGTATTAGTGGATCGTGTTGCAGCAGGGCACGCATTAGTAGCTCTGTTAGGTGATCGTGCTGTATTTGTATCAGGTGCAACAAAAGGAACAAAACGCGATGAAGAATATGCAGAAGTTGCAATCAGTGATGATAAGATTATTGTGGCTACCTATGGTGTTGCCGCTGTGGGTATTAATATCCCTAGGATTTTTAATTTGGTTCTTGTTGAACCCGGAAAGAGCTTTGTCCGCGTTATTCAAAGCATTGGGCGTGGCATAAGAAAAGCTGAAGATAAAGATCATGTACAAATTTGGGATATCACCAGTACTTGTAAGTTTGCTAAAAGACATTTAACTAAGAGAAAAGTTTTCTATCGCGACGCCAATTATCCGTTTACACAAGAGAAGTTGGAATGGAAATAAAGTGGTTGCTATACGTCGACATATACTTTATAATATCACTACACGGAGAAATAAAATTAGAATTTTAACACTTGACAATGAACCTTATGACTTAGATCATTTACCTGACGAAATAGATGATATGCGATTTAGTATTTTAGACAATTCTAATCCGCAAGACCCTGACTATCACTACATACCATTAATATTTTTGGAAAGTTTTAATAGTCCTGCGTTAGTTTTACAAATAGGCAAATATAAAATTCGAATGCCAGTTGATTGGCAATTGCTTATTGGTGATCCGGATGCTGGAGACTTAGAAGTTATACCGTTATCAGCTCTTAACGATAGAGGTTTCAAAGCGTTTCAATTTAATCCCTTGTCTAGTTTTAGACCAAGTTTTTTGGACGTTGAAATTTTAGATGTATATCAGGATGTAGCATGGTACGCTCCAAAACTTAAAAATGGACAGTTATTGTGTATTCCATTAGGGGAAGGTAGTAAACCTGAGTGCGTATATTTTGTTAAAGATATTAGTCGCACTTGTGAAATAGTTAATTACAGCAAGTCCTTTTAATATGGCAAATATTTTCGAACAATATAATCCAGATGAAGAACCCATTAAACCTAATCGCATAGCCGTTAAAGAAAAAATGGTTATTGATTTAGAAAGCATGGTTAGAAATCTTCAAGCTGCAAATGAAAAAAATGTAAGAATTATTAATAAAATGGAACGCGACATTGTACGTCTCAAAGATCAAATTAGCCAATTAGCAGGTGCAATTAAACGTGGATAAACTTAGTATTGCAAATGAAATGGCATGTTTTGATCGTAAAGATCGTAAATTTTACGATAATCTTACTGATGAAGAGCGTAAAAAATTTAGCAATTATCTAATGATTCGCTGGGGTAGTAGTGTGCAAGGAAGTTCTGAATTACAAGAATATTATCTAATTGCCACTAATGAAAGATTGAATAAACATTTCTTTGACATTAATAAGCATCCTAAGTTACAATGGTTATGTTCTACTACAGTAAGTCCTGATATGGGAACGTATCGACACAATTGGATTTCTAATAAGAAAAAGGATATTGCATCTGGTGGCATTACAAAACAATTAATTGAACTATTTCCCAATTTAAAAAATGACGAAATTGAACTAATGGCTAAAATTAATACTAAGAAAGACATTGATAATTATTTAAAAGAATTGGGTCGTGACAAGTGAGTTATATCTGTCAATATTGTAAAAAAAACTTTGTAAAAGAATCTAGTTTGACTGTGCATTCTTGTGAACCAAGACGCAGGCGACAGGAAAAAGATGAAATAGGAGTACGATTAGGTTTCCATGCATACTTGAAATTTTATGAATTGACACAAGGATCATCTAAATTAAAGACATATGATAATTTTTGTGAAAGCCCTTACTATAAAGCATTTGTAAAATTTGGTAGATATTGCGCAAACACTCGTGTTATTAATCCAGCTCGATTCACAGAATGGATATTAAAACAAAACAAAAAATTAGACTATTGGTGCAGTGATAAGTTATACGAAGAATATCTTTTATTTTATCTCAAAGTTGAAACAATGGAAGATGCACTGACTAGGGCCATTGAACATGCAATAACTTGGGGAGAAGAAAAGGATTCTCCGCCTAACGGATATTTGCGCTATGGTAATCATAATGCTATTGCACAAGCTATATTAACGGGCAAAATCAGTCCGTGGGTATTATATAATTGTGAATCTGGACAAAAATTTTTAGCACAGTTAAATACTGAACATCAATCTATGATATGGCCATATATTGATCCTGATGTATGGAATAAAAAATTGAAAGAAGATCCAGCCAATCGTGCAGCAGCACAAGAATTACTTAAGAGAGCCGGCTGGTAATGAGCGCAGATGTTGATTTAGATTTAGCTGATAGAGAACAAGTTCTAAAACTTATTAGAGCAATTCCGGCGTGTCAACTTAATCAAGGACAAGTTAGAAGACATAATTCAGGCATTTATGTAACTGACATTCCTTATGATCCATTGAATCAATGTGCAGCAATAGACTACGAAACTGCCGAAAAACGCGGATATTTTAAGATAGATTTATTGAATATGTCGGTATATCAACTTATAAAATCTCAACAACACTATGATGAGTTATTGGGTAAGGAACCTGATTGGCAACGTCTTTGGACTGATGTTCAATGGGCTAAACAAATTGTTCATATAGGTAACTATACTGATTTATTGGCAAAGATGAAGCCGGATTCCATCACACGTATGGCAGCATTTATAGCTATTATACGTCCAGGTAAAGCACATTTGCAAAATCGACCATGGAAGGAAGTTTTTGATTCAGTATGGGATGGTGATGCTAGTCTTGGGTTTGTGTTCAAACATTCGCATTCGATTTCCTATGCGGCACTTGTTGCGCTACATATGAATCTCTTAGACGAAAAAACAGTTACTAGTCCGGCATCCGGCGTACAAGAGTAATGGATTTTCTTTTGGATTTCTTACGGGCTATTTCAGCTAAACTACATGCTGGTCCATGTATTATTTCTAAATCTTTATTGGCAAACGTTCTAGTATAACCTCTAAATGGTTCCCATTCCTGTTTAAGAAATATGTTAATGGGAATGCTTCTATTGCTTTCCCACCACCAAACATTAGCTAATTCTAAAAATAATTTTTTAGCTTCTATATTGACTATGCTGCCAAAATCGTACATGGTGGTGATAGCATCATCGCGGTTCTGAATTATCCCTACATATTCTTGGGAAGCATACACACACAGCGTTATAAACGGATATTTTTCGCTTAATTGATTAAAAATTTCTTTATTCATTGAATGGCAGTTATCATATAGCAATATTTATGTTCCAAAAATAAGTTGTAAAATATCACTAAATACTGGTATGTATTCAACCACTGCTTATCTTTATCAGCAACGAACAACCGTGCTATTGCTCGACAGCAGTGGGCAATATTTCACAATGAGGTACAATCCAGTGTACGCTAAAAAACTAACTTTAAATTTAGGAGTCGATAATGTACTCTTATTTTCCTTTGTTAACCAAGATGAAAAACCAGTTAACGTAAACGGCTGCACCTTTACATTTCGTATCACTGATACACAGGGCACAAATTTATTACTACAAGAACCAATGACCATACTTAATGCAGCTACTGGTCAAGTAAAAGTTTATGTTCCTGCTGCTGATACATTGGAATTAATTGCACAACCTGCTAGTTATTCCATTACTGTTCAAAGTGGTAATCTAAATCAAGCAGTATTTACAAATTCTCAAGCTGGTGCCCGTGCTCCTATAGACCTCGTTAATTCAGTATTTCCACAATTTATACCTTCAATTCCTTGCACCATACCAACTACTAGTTTAAGTTCGCAAGCACAATTAGATGGCACAGCATACCAAAACTATCCTGGGTGGGCTGGTAATTGGTATTATGGTGGTAATGGAAGTAATTTTTTCAATAATTATCAAAATACAGAATTCCATTCGAGTTTTATCCAACCTCGTAATTATGTAACTACAATTCAATTGGATTTGATCGGATATACAGGTACTATCAAAGCACAATGGGCACAAAATTATGAGAGTATTTGGTACAATGTTACTGAATCCACTACTTATCTGAACAAAACTGGCACCATTTATATGAACGTATTAGGGTGGTATCCGTTATTACGTTTATGTTTTAACAACAGTATATTTTCTACACCAAATCCTCCTGGGGTACCAGCTTCGGCCTATGCGGTATGTACTGACGGTGTATTGACTGATGTAGTATTACAAAATGGCGGGTCAGGATACTTAGCTCCGCCTAAAGTTGATATTTTAGGGAACGGGTCAGGTGCGATAGTCACAGCTAACATTGGTGGAAACGGTACAGTTACTGGGTTTAACATTATCAGTGGTGGATCAGGATATTGGCCGATACCATCAGGTGGTGTGAATCCATCTGCGTATCCGGTGCCGCCAGCTAGTCAAGGTGCATTTCCGATTATATCAACTGGCTATGCTACAAACATTCTTTACCGTTAAATTTGAATTAGCATAGAACAATCTGCTAAAATATAGTATGAATTACTATGTATATCTGTATCTGCGTAAAAACGATCTAACACCTTACTATGTTGGTAAAGGCAAAGGCTCGCGAGCATATGATTGATATCTTGTCTTTTTTGCCAGCTAAACGTAAACAAACATCAAGCGGGTGGTGGAGTTTTTGCGCGCCGTGTTGCATACATAACGGAGATAGTCAGGATCGACGTATGCGTGGCGGACTCAAAGTCAACGCAGATGGATGGAGTTATCATTGTTTTAATTGTAATTTTACAGCCAGTTTTGTATTAGGACGCAATCTTTCTATTAAGGCTCGTAAATTATTATCGTGGGTTAATGTTCCGCAAGAAGAAATCGAACGTGTTAATCTAGAAAGTATGAAGCATCGATCTATGGAAGGATTGATTCACGATCGTAATCAAACAGCTGAGGCATTATTAGGAATTCATTTCAAAGAAAGTGCTTTGCCGCCGAGTTCGATTCTATTGGATAATCAAGATCATGCTAAGGAGCTAGATTATTTAAAATCTAGACATATTCCAACAGATTATCCTTTTTTAGTTCGAACAGAAAATGTCGGGATACACTGGTCACGGCCTCACATTATAATCCCATTTACATATAAGAATATTATAGTAGGACATACTAATAGATTTTTAGATAATAAAACTCCCAAATACATAAATTCTATACAATCTGGATATGTATTCGGTACTGATTTACAACAGACTGACTGGCAATATGTAATTGTAGTCGAAGGAGTGTTTGACGCATTAAGCATCAATGGACTAGCAGTTATGCACAGCACAATTAATGATGCACAAGTCAGGCTAATAAGAAATTTAGGAAAAGAAATAATCGTAGTTCCAGATCAAGATTTGGCTGGTATGGAATTAGTAGATCGTGCAATAGAATTAGGATGGGCAGTTAGTATTCCTGATTGGCCTGACAATGTTAAAGATGTAAATGATGCAGTAATAAAAATTGGCAGGATTGCAACACTGCTAACTATATTGCAATCTAGAGAAACTAGTAAAATTAAAATTGAATTGAGGAAAAGACAACTTGTTAAACGATTACGGCATTGACACACAACGATTATTTTTAGAGATGATGTTACACGACGCAGAATCATTTGTACGTGTGCAAAACATTTATAATCCAGAAAATTTTGATCGAAGCATTAAACCAGCGGCTGAATTTATTAAAAAACACTACGAAGATTATAGTTCATTGCCTATACTGGCACAAGTATCAGCTGCGTCTGGAGTAAAACTTACAGAAATTCCTGAATTACCCGATGGTAGTTTGAATTGGTTTATGGAGGAATTTGAAAAATTTACACAGCGGCAGGAATTGGAACGTGCTATTCTTAAGTCTGCAGACTTATTAGAAAAAGGTGAATTTGGGCCTGTTGAAAAATTAATCAAAGATGCAGTACAGATTAGTTTACAAAAGGACATGGGAACAGATTATTTTTCTAATCCTAAAGAACGCAATGACAAATATTTTAATAGTGGGGGACAAGTCAGTACAGGATGGCCTAGCTTAGATAAAATATTATATGGTGGGTTTAGTCGCGGTGAATTGAATATTTTTGCTGGTGGATCAGGTTCAGGTAAATCATTGGTTATGATGAATATTGCCATTAGTTGGTTGCAACAGGGACTAAGTGGTGCATATATTACGCTAGAACTTAGTGAAGAATTAGTAGGTTTAAGAACTGATGCTATGCTTTCAGGCATGTCAACCAAGGACATTAGAAAAGATTTAGATACCGCAGAATTAAAAGTTAGGATGTTTGGAAAAAAAGCAGGGCAATATCGAGTCAAAGGATTGCCAGCACAGAGTAATGTCAATGATGTAAGGGCATATTTAAAGGAAGTGCAGGTACAAACGGGTATTGCAATTGATTTCGTAATGGTAGATTACTTGGATTTGTTAATGCCAGTTTCGGCTAAAGTTAGTCCAAATGATTTATTTGTTAAAGACAAATATGTATCGGAAGAATTACGTAACTTGGCTAAGGAATTGAATATATTATTTGTCACAGCAAGTCAATTGAATCGTTCAGCTGTAGAAGAAATTGAGTTTGACCACAGTCATATTTCAGGTGGTATTAGTAAAATTAACACAGCAGATAATGTATTTGGTATTTTTACAAGTCGAGCTATGAAAGAACGTGGGCGTTATCAATTACAATGTATGAAAACACGTACTAGTAATGGAACTGGGCAAAAAGTTGAGCTAGAATACAATGTAGAAACTATGAGAATTACTGACTTACCAGAAGAAGCAAGCCCAGTAAGTTCATTTAAACGTCCTAATGTATTAGATAATATAAAAACACAAAGTCGAGTAGTTGACGGTACATCGATGTCGTCAGAAACTGGAAAAATTACAGCCGAAGTGCAAAGTAATAAATTAAAATCTATGTTAGCGCAAATTAAAAGTGTATAATTTAGGGCCTGATATTTAAAAATCCAATAAATAATAAAAAGGTTCTGGCAAAGATGCAAAAGAAAACTCGTAGTTTATTAGAAGAATTAGATTCTATGTATGTTGCACGTGATCAACGACATATAATCGAAAATCGAGCCAGTAATATAATCACTTCGGCTATTCGTTTATTAGAACAAATAGACGAATCCTATACCCCCGAGCAAGCAGAAAATCTTACACGAAAATTAATTAATGCAATTAAAATGCGTGATCCGGGTAAATTTACTCGCACTGTGAGGAAAACTGATGCAAATTCATGAAATAACTAAAGGGCCTCAACGTACTGACGAGGGTATTCTCGACAAGGTTAAAGCGGGTGTAAATGCTGTTAAAACTGGATATAATAAAACTAGTGATAAAGTAGATGCAATTACACAAAAAATTGGTAATAATGCTCGTGATGCACAATGGAATAATACACAAGATAAAATAAATCGACAAGCTGCTGCTGCGGCTAAACGATTGCATAAGCAAGGATTTAGTGTCAATAATGTAGATCAAAAAGGAAATCTTGTAGCTCCATTGCCAAGAGCAAGTACTCCAAAGAATGTAGCTGCACAAAAAGCTGCGGCTGTTGCTGCACAAAAACAGCTTCTACAACAATTTTTGCAGTCATTTGTTGGCCCACAACAGCCAGCAGCAAATGTAAATACTGCGGCCACTCCAAAGGGTACAGTATATACACCAAATACTGCTAATACCAATGCATTAACACCAGGACAGGCTAATCAACAAACTGCTGTACAACAAATGAAAGCAACTAATTCGTCTAACATTCAACAAAGTAATGCCGATAATCAACTCAGAGCTGCATATCGTGCAGCAATTGCCAAACCAGGATTTAACAGAACTCTAGCAGATAAAAATGCTATAAAAGCTGCTACTGCACGTGGTATCAAAGAAGATCAGGAATTAACAAATGGGCAACATCTTGACATACAAAGAGATTTTCCTAATTGGATTAGTAAACAAATTCCTGGTTTAGCCAAAGCAGAAAAAAATCCAGAAGTAAAGCAACAATTAGATCAAGAATTAGCGGCCATGGTTGCTGCAAAATCTAATATACAAGCATTATCTGCGGCATTTGAAAAATATGTTTCAATTGCAAAATCTGCAATTGCTAAAATAGATACAAGCAATGTAAATAGTAATCCTTTAGGCAGCACAAATGTACCTGGGTATGCATCGAGAAATCTTGCATTTGTGGCTAAAAATTTAGGAGTAGATCCATCGGCATTGCAAAAGATACAGAATAAAATATATCAAAATAAAGAATCGGTACGTCCTGTAGACACTGGATCGCCAACAATGAATACCATAATCAAAGCCATGAAACCAAAATGAAATTATTAAAAGAAAATGATGGTATGTTCAAAGATAATGATGGACAAATGGACACACAGCGTATAAATCAAACTGACATTAAGACAACAGTAGATTGGCTTGAACAAATGATTGACTTAGATTTATTAGATACTATAGAAAATAATGGTGATAGCAGTTTAAGTAAATTAGAATTATGTATAGATTCAAATAAGTTATCTCCAGATCAGTTGATTGCTGAACTAACACAATGGTGTAATAGTCATGATCTCAAAGCTAGAGAATATGTAAAAAATTCAGGTTCAAAGATTTATTTTAAGACCCCAATCAACGGAAATCCAAACAACGGATATATACAAACTAATTTCAGTTTTGCGAAATCTAACGAAACACACACTGAATCAGAAGTACACTTTTTATCTAGATTAAGAGATCGTATAGTTAATCAAGGTATGTTAAAATTAATTGAGTCGGATGAAGTTAAAATTAATGGCGGTAAAGCAAAAGGTATAGAGCATATCGAAGATTTAGTATTTAGAAAAGGAACATCTGGAATTAAAGATGCATTAATGCATATTAAACATTTAGCATCTGATACTAAAAATTCCGCCACTATTAAATGGGATGGTAAACCAGCAATTATATTTGGTAGAAATCAAGATGGTGAGTTTATATTAACTGATGTCAGTGGATTTAAAGCTAAAGATTATGACGGATTGTTCACTAGTCTAGTACGTATTAGAGAACATTTAACCCATCGAGATAGTAATGCACCTGGTATTGCACATCGTGTTGAACAACTTGGTCCTATATACGACATATTATGGCCCATGTTGGAACAAGCGGTTCCTGCAAATTTTAAAGGATACATTCAAGGCGACTTATTGTATACTAATACCCCAGAAGAAGAATCAGGTGCTATGGTTTTTAAACCAAATACCATAGAATATAACATTCCAGTTAATACCAAATTAGGTGAGGAAATTGCCAATAGTCAAGTAGGCATCGCTGTGCATACTTATTATAAAGATCATGACAGCAATAAAGAGCCAATTTTTGATGTAAAATTACTTACTGTTCCTGGGTTGCTACTAATCAAACCTATACGTCCAGTTGAAAACGTCAAACCTAAAGATGCTAAATTAATTAAAGAATTGAGAAGTATACTAACTGCATACGGGGATTCACTTGATACCTTGTTTAATCCAGCAGAACTTAGACAATTACAAATTAGTGATTTACCAAAATTATGTATAGACTATATTAACAGTTTAATTAATGACGAATCTGAAGTTGGATTCGACATAGATACATTGATACCAAAATTTGGAAATTGGCTAATGAATAATACCAGTCGAAGAAAATATAAAAATATTGTAGAATATTTACAAAGTCCACGATCTAATGCAGAAGGCATGAGTGCGGCATTTACTGCATTTGTATTATTACATGATATTAAGCTAGATTTATTGCAACAATTAGATAGACAAAACCCCGGTCAAGAGGGTTGGGTAATTGCTACACCTGGTGGATTATGTAAACTTGTCAACAGATTCAAATTTACACGTAACAATCAAAAAAAATAACCTACAAATTTAAACCAAAACTGCACTTTTTTATCATTTAACTAAATACAAGTAGGACCTTTGAGTCCATAAACTTAGGAGATTTAAAAAATGGCACAGATTCCATTAGTAAACGGCGGTTCGCAACCAGTATTCGCTATTGATACACTCAATGGCCCACAATTATCAGCTAACACAACATATAGCCCAGCTGGTACACCAGTACAAATGGCAGGTCCAAAACTGGACTTTTTCGGTATTGGTTTAGGTAACTCAGCTTTTAATCAAGCTGGTGTTAACGGTGCAGTTCAGTTGATTCTTCAAACAATTCAACAAACAGCTACAGTAGCAATGTATCAAGTTGACAACACAAATAACACTGTTGACTTCAGCGTTGCAATTTACCCAACAGCAGCTTATACAGCTTCAACATTACAAGCAGCTATCCAGGGTTTAGGTAACATTTATAACTCAACAGCTAATACATATTGTAACGTAGCTGCTGCTACTGTTACCAATGTTGGTTTCCGTTTAGCTTCAACAGCTACATCAGCTAGCTAATTTTAAAGGCAACTTTAAGACACTAACCCGCTTCGGCGGGTTTTTTGTTGACATCATATAATAATTAGTTAAATACACACATAATGATGGTCAGCAAAATAACAGAATTAACAATTTTTGAAAGCCCAGACGGCGGACGCACAGTGTACGCACGTAAACCTGGGCATAACCAACGCGAAATGTTTTCTCGAGATGAGCTTAGAGAGAAAGAAACAGCTGAATATGAACGTTGGCTTAATGTTTTTAATGCTAGACGTACTAATACTGCATTAGATGAGCTTTGTAAGCAAGCTGAGATATTATATGAATTATCTAAGAAATCAGAATGAGATTTTCCTGCAAAACACTATTCGATATTACTGCAACAGGTGTCACTGGGCATTATAAATCAGCACGGGTTCCATTCAAAGACTTGTCAGGAAAAATGATAGAAGATGAAAAATCCTGGAATCATGCGAGAAATCAGCAGCGTAATTGGGAAACATTGACTCAGTTGATAGGATTGCGAACTCAAATAGCTAAAATGAGTAATCCAGTTAAGTCCAATATTACATGGAGTTTTGACTTTGAAGTAGATACTCCTTACGTATTTGGACCTGAAAATAATCCCACTGAAATGCTTTTGTCTGATTGTATTGGTGTACCAATGTTAATAGGATTAGAAAATGTAAAAACTTTATTGCCTTTTTTGATAGTCGAAGGTATTGATCAAAACATATGGTTTGGAACTTTAGACTAAATAGTGTAAAGGAATCGCTATGATCGAAACTACTGATATTGAAAAAAAGAGCCTAGAAGCGCATGTTGAGTTATGCGCTGAACGTTATAATGCCGTAGATACCAAATTAGTTACCTTAGATGATAAAATCAGTCATTTATGCTCAGAGATTGCAGAAGTTAAAACTAGTCTGTCAAAATTAAATGAAAAAAATACTGATCGTTTAATTACATGGGGAGTTTCAATCATCGGAGTTATGGCATTGATTATAGGATTTTTTATAGAGCACTACGTTGTAAAATAATGAACGAAATTTTATTTGACAAATTATTCCGTAAGGAATTTCCGGAAATGACATCCAATCTTATTTTTCAAAATGAGAATGGAGAATATGAAGTTTTTGGTCGTTTCATTATCAAAAAAGAAAAAAATCTGTGTCGAGTATACTGTTCAGATACAGAAAAAGGTGTTTTTAGCAGTACAAAATCAGCATTAAGTTGGTGCATTGCCATTAAATTTTATCAATATAACTTAGCTCGTGATATATTAAATTTAGATAATAAATTAACATCACTAAGCAATGATATAAATGCAAGAGCTAATATTGCAGATCAAAGCAAAAATCTAGATTTCCAAGAAACTGTGGAAATCAAATTAGAAAATAAAATTATCCATAAAAAGCAAATGGAACAACAATTAAATAAATGTATCAATTACGCTAAATACTATCAACAAAAAGGATTTAATAATGAAACTGTTCGAACTGGCATCAACTACGCCATCAAAACAAGCCGCTAAAGTATTCGAAAGTTACTTTGGTGATACCATCAATGTCGATGTGATTTCTCCGCGTCAAGCACGCATGATGTTAAACAAAGTATCCAAATTAGTAAATGAACATCGTGCTACACCTGATTTTCATCATAGTGAGCAGAATCCAACTTATCTAAAATTGATGATGATGGAGCGTGTACTAAAAGCTAAAGTTAATGAAACTCCTACTGTAGCTGTAGGTTCAACTGCTGGGGCTACTAATAATCAACAACAATCCACTACAGGTATGCCTCCAGTTAATCCTACGGTAGCCGCTGGCGATGCTGCTAAAAAACAACAACAGCAAGCACAAGTCAACAGCATTAGCGATCCTAAACTCAAAGCCGCAATGCAAAAGGCTACGCAAGGACAAACATTGAATCCAATGGATCAACAAATGGTTGCACAAGCAGCATTGCAAACAGAAAGTAAATCAATGCGTCGTCAATTGTATCGTTTGTTACGCGAATCTGAAGTACAACAAGCGCAAGTTGTTCTTGCCGCACAAGCTATGGTTGATGAAATCCAAACCATGTTAGAAGAAACTACAAAGATGCAATTCAAAGATTTACCAGGGTTAGTCAGTGAAATGAAAAACCAATACGGTGTTGATCGTGCAATGCAATTCAATACAGATGCGGTAGCAGCAATTAGCGCATTGGTTCAAAGCATTCAAACTGCTAAACAACAAATGGATCAAGCATTAGGTGTAGTGACTGGGCAGGCTTCTCCTGTAATGCCAGGTGAAGAGCCAGGTGAAGAATCAATGGATGAATTACCATTACCAGGCGATGAACCTGATTTAGATACCGATGCAGGAATGGAAGAATTACCTCCCGAAGAACCTGAAATGAATGGTGCTGGTCTAGGCCGTACTAAACGCTAATGTTAATATTTGAAGTAGAAAATTCTGAGCCAGTAGATACTGCCAAATTAATGGCATTGGTAAATCTATTGGCTGGCAGAGCTAACGATACCGATTCAACTAAACAAATATCTTTAGCTGCATTTGCTAATGCAGCGAAAAAGATAGGTATCAATATTAGCGGAAACGAGGAAGAAATCAGTAATTTGATCGATAATCCTCCTTTGAGTAATTTATTGTTACCATACGAGCCAGGATCAAATGTAATTAAATTTAAGGGCAATAATGATCCAGGTGATCAAACAATGCCAGTAAATCAAGCCGAACAAATAGTAGCAGCTAATGCCAAGTCTGCTATGAAAAATTTTGGTAAATAATCAAATATCTTGATTTTTCATACTAAACTAAATACAATCAATATACAGTTCATCTAAGAGGTCTATTATGGCAAAGAAAAAATTTATTTTATCATTGATTTTAGCATTTACTGCCACCTCATCATTGGCTCAATATCACAGTGGACATACGTATCATGGTCCAGTAGTCGTTAATCGTTATTATGGACATGGCGGATGCTATGGCTGTGGTATCGGTGCTGCAATTGTAGGTGGTACTATTATTGGATCTGTCTTATCACGACCTTACTATGCTCCTGCTCCGATTATTGTTACTCCACCCCCGATAGTGTATACAACCCCAGATGTTCCGTACGGATATCATTGGCAAACCATGTTAGATTCTACATGTAATTGTTATCGAAATGTGTTGGTTCCCAATTAATATTATACAGCGATAGTAGAATTTTTTTATAGTATAAATACTATACTATGAAAAAAATACTATTACTTTTGACATTATTGCTTACAAACACAGTGGCTATGGCCCAACTGTCTACATCTGCCGTGCCTCTTCCGCCAGATATCGCTGCAATTAAAAAACGAAATGTTTTAGTTGTAGCAATGACTAAGCAAGATTCCCCTCCCTTTTACAGCGGTGATGCAGAACATCTACAGGGATTAGATGTTGATATTGCCAAAAGCATAGCACATATATTAAATGTACCTGTTGAATTTCGTCGAGATGCAGCTAGTTTTGCCGATGTTGCTGAACAAGTACGAGATGGTCGTGCCGACATAGCTGTCAGTAAATTATCTATTACCCCGCCAAGATTACAAACATTAAGATTTAGTGTTCCTTATCTACGTCTTAAACAGGCTATGATAGTTAATCGCTTATGGTTAAGCAAAAATTTAGACGGCAGAGAACCTTATGAAGCAATAAGAAATTTTAATGGTCGTTTGAGTTTTATCAAAAACAGCAGCTATGAAACATTTGCAAAAATTAATTTTCCCAATGCCGAGTACAACTCCGAAGTAAATTGGGGGAAAATTGTAGAAGATGTAATGTCTGGACGTAGTGCTGGTGCATATCGAGATGAGTTTGAAATGAAAAAAATCAGTTTCGAAAAACCAGATGCAGCACTTAGTACTAAAGTAATCACTATAAGCGATGCTGTCGATGATATTGCAGTAGCAGTTAATTACCAATCGCCGCAATTACTGGCTATAATTGACTATGTTATTACTAATCAATATAGCAACATTAATGTTAAAAAATTAATGGATCGTTATAAATCAGAAATTTCAAAGAAATAATCGGGATAAATCATAATGTCATATTTAAAAAGTTTTTTAACGAGTCCATGGACCATATTAGGTTCTATTATATTAGGGGTACTGACGGGAATTTATACTCCTGAGTTTGCAGTAAATTTTGAACCTGTTGGCGGTATCTATATTAGCTTATTAAAAGTTGTTGTATTGCCATTCTTATTTGCTACTATTATGGTAGGTGTAATTAATCTACTGCAAAAAGAAGGCAGTCAGACTATGATTAAGCGTATCATTTTGGGATTCCTAGCAAGTATGTTTCTTTCCTCGCTGATAGGAGTGGGTACAGTGGTTATTACAGGAAGCGAAATGACCACTGAAAAGAAAATACAATTGGGAGCATTGGTTAATAATAAAGATCAATCTTCGGACATGAATATTACATTGCACGAACCTATGCCTGTAACTGAAAAAGTTAATCCAATGGCAGTAGCCGATAAATTTATTCCTGAAAATATTTTTGCCACATTGGATCGCGGAGAAAGTTTAAAGATTGTTATATTTTGTTTAATATTTGGTATTGCATTAGGCAGTATCAAATCCCCAGGACAGCGTATTATAGTGGATATATTCCAAAGTGTACAACTAGCTAGTATCAGTATTTTCAAATTCTTAAACTATGGATTACCATTTGCTCTATTGGCTATGATTAGCGCACAAGTAGCCAAAGTAGGCGTAGGTATATTTGGCACAATGATAGAATTTATCTATCAGCAGTTTATTGGCGGCATGTTAATCGTTATTGTAGGAACACTAGTAATTTGGGTAAGAGCTGGTGGCAGTATTATGAATGTAATAAGAGAAACCAAAGAAACGTTGATTGTTGCAGTAAGCTCACGCAGTAGTTTGGCATGTATTCCTTATGCACAAGAAGCACTGTCTAGATTACAATTTGACAAATCTGGAGTTGAACTTACGGTTCCATTAAGTTTTACTGTTAATCGAGTTGGTAGTGTATTGTATTATGCTATTGCGACTGTTTTCATTGCCAATATATATGATACTCCAATGACAATTGGAACCTTAATGGTGGTATTATTTGGCAGTATATTAGCTGGATTAGCCAGTGCTGGTACTACTGGTATACTAACAGTGGCTACTGTGGCTGTTGTTTGCGATTTATTAAAATTGCCGAGCGAGGCAGTGCTAGTACTATTGATAGCCGTTGACCCATTGATGGATATGATTCGTACTGCAAGTCATGTACATGGTAATGTTGCAGTGACTGCATTTGTATGTGATAAGGAAAAACAAGATGAGCGAAATCAAACAATTCCTACTCAATCTACTTGAATGGATAGGACATAGTCCTTTTAGATTATTTACAGTAATATTATTGTGTTTCTTAACCTTTATTGGGTGGGTCGGATATACCGAAAAAGATAAATTCATGGAAAGCTATCGCGCCCAACAGGCATTGCCGCACATGAATGGTAAGTATGAAGAAGCGTCTAATTTTATAATCAAGAATAGTCAAGCAGAGTTAATTGCTATTTACGAAGTTAACACACTATTAAACACACGCAAGTTGATATATTTTACCACACGTAGTGGTGGGCAGGACACCACTAGGTATGGATCAGATGTTGGACTACTGACAAAAGATTATGACAATAATAATGATGTCATTTCCATGATGTCAGGTAAAGTTCCTTGTCAAACTTATGAACGTCCGCAAAGTTTTATGGGATTCGTGTATGTAGAGCATGGAGTAAAGTATATGTGCAGAATCAGTGTACCGACAGAACCTGGCACATTCATAGGACAAATTTCAGTAGGTTGGAAAGAAATTCCCAGTAAACATGATATTGAAGTTGGACAAACTGTAATGTCAGTCGCCAGCGGTATATTGTATAAAAAATGAAACGGCTAGGCGTATTGGGTGGGATGGGACCAGCGGCTAGTGCAGAATTTCTTGTAAGATTGACTGAACAAACTCCAGCAGGATGTGATCAGGAACATATTCCTGTTGTGGTATGGAGTGATCCAACTGTGCCAGATCGCAGCACTAGTTTGATTAATCAAGATGATCAGCCTTGGCCTAAACTCTGTCAGGGTATGCTAGGATTAAAAGCGGCCGAATGTGATCATATAGTAATTCCCTGTAACACAGCACATTTTTGGTATGATCGAATGATGGAATTTGGTATACCGATTACACATATTGTAGATAGTGTAGCTGATGAATTAAAGTCTCAAAATATAAAAGGTACCATTGGTATATTAGGAACTCGTGCCACCATGCGGTTGGGTCTGTATGATCAAAGACTCACCGCAATGGGATGGGATTGTATAACTCCCACTGTAGAAGAAATAGAAAACTATGTGCAGCCTGGTATAGATTTAATTAAAGCTAATCAATTCGAAATAGCTCATGGATTGTTTGTTACAGTTATCGAATCTTTAATTAATCGAGGGGCATCAGCAATAATTTTAGGCTGCACTGAAATTCCATTGGTTGTTAAAGAAACACAATATCATAGTATTAGTTTAATAAATAGCATTGACAGTTTAGTTAAATCGACTATTAATAAATTCAAAGGATAAATTATGTTGACATTTGTAAAATCATTAGTTATACTAGCAGTATTAGTAGGCACATACCATGGTATGTCATGGGCAATTGACAAAAAAGCCGATGAAAAAGCATTATCTATGATAATGACTGAATATCAAACAAGTGCTCGCGAAGATGCAAGAGATCAGGCAATGAAAGCAATCGTAGATTCATATGTAGCTAAAAAATAATGGCCTATTCAGATAAAGTTTTAGATCATTATGAAAATCCTCGCAATGTGGGTTCATTTGCCAAAGACGATGCTGATGTTGGCACAGGCATGGTAGGAGCTCCTGCGTGTGGAGATGTAATGAAGTTACAGATAAAGGTATCAGATGGCGTTATTACAGATGCAAAGTTTAAGACCTACGGATGTTTAACTAGTAATACCCCTGTTAATACTCCAACATGCGTTAAAAAAATCAAAGATTTAAATATCGGAGATGAGGTACTGGCTTGGGATGGCAATCGCATTGTTAATCAAAAAATAAGAGATATAATCAAACATTCAGTTGATATCAGTGATTTGTTGGTAGTTTCATTCCAACGAGAAACAAGTAGAAAAAATATCAATCCCGGCACCTTTTCGTTGATTTGTACCAAAGAACACATATTTTGGAATGCCGATAATAATCCTGTAGAAGCACAACAACTACAGGTGGGGCAAGAATTATATGAAATAACCGAACATGAGTTAAGAATTCTTACCAACAATAGACATCGAACAGAAATTAAACAGAAAAATAGCGCAAGAATGAAAAAATGGAACACCGAATTTGATCATTCTGTATTGCCACAGAATCAACCCGGATATGTATGTAAGAACCCAGAAGCTAAAAAGCAACGCTCCAGTGCTGCTTCAATTAAAAACTGGCAAGATCCTAGTTATATTGAAAAGTGGCAACAAGGAATGGCACAACGAGATTGGTCTAAACCTACTAGTATTGAAAAAAAATATATTGATTTATTTGAAGAAAATAATGTAGCGGCAAGATGGAGTGCTGGAACAATATGGATTCAAACCACATCAGGCCCCGCAAGTCCGGATTTTATTGTTCCCGGCAAGAAAAAATGTATAGAAGTTTATACAAAGAAAATGCCAAAGTTTATGCAAGATAGATCAGAAGAATCGGATTATGTCCAAAAAAGAAGTCAACAACTTGCAACAGCAGGATACGATTCATTATTTTTGTCAGTAGAAGAAATTGAACAGGCACTGCCTAAGGTACAGAATTTTATACATAATGGCATGAAAATTATCGATATTTCTCCAATCACACATCATAATCAACTACGAGGATGTGAGCGTGATGACAAAAATGTTGTAGTATATGATTTAAAATTAGAGGATGGTGCCCATGTATTTTTTACAAATAGAGTCGGCTCACACAACTGCGGATCAGCAATCGCAAGTAGTTCTTTGGTCACTGAATGGGTCAAAGGAAAATCTCTCGAAGCTGCTGGATGTATTAGAAATAGCGACATTGCCCAAGAACTGGCACTTCCACCAGTCAAAATCCACTGTTCAATCCTTGCCGAAGATGCAATTAAAGCAGCAATAGCTGATTATAGAAACAAACATGAAACTACCAATAGTTCGATGGCCAGATCCAGTACTACTGACACCATGTAACACTTGGTTCTTTGACACGTTGACGGAACCTAATATAGAACAAGATCTCATCGATACATTGTTAGGTGAAAGTGCATTGGGACTAGCAGCAAATCAAGTGGGCATTCCTTATCGAGTATTGGCTATGAATGTACAAGCAGGTGAGTTTGCTGGACAACAGATAGTCATGTATAACCCCGTTATTGATTCTGTCTCGACCGATCTATGGGAGCATAGCGAGGGTTGTTTGAGTTTTCCCGGAGTATGGTTATCTATCTCTCGTCCTAATTCCGTTGATGCCAGTTGGCAAGACCAGGCGGGGATATCACATTCATCAACCTTTACGGGAATGGATGCCCGATGTTTCCTACATGAAATGGAACATTTAGATGGGCATGTATTCAAAGAACATGTAAGTGATCTGAAATTTACTCGAGCATTAACAAAAGCGAGGAAGAAATAATGGGATTAGGCCCATCGGTTTGTCAGCATTGCCAGGTGATTGCTGAATACGAGCACAATGATATCGCACCCTTTCATCGCACTTGGTGTAAATACTGTGGTGAGACAGATATAACAGATTATTCAGGCTTGAATGATGAGCGTTGGGAAATGCTGGAAGATAATAGACGCCGACTTGAACGATTTCATAACTTTGTAAAAGGTATAGACAATGATAACAATAACTGAAACAGCAGCAAAAAAAATCGTAGCTAACATAGCCAAGCGTGGGGCAGGTATTGGAATTCATGTTGGTGTAAAGACTACAGGATGCTCGGGACTGGCCTATGTATTAGAATACTTGGATCATGCACCTGTTACTAGAGATTGGTTCCGTTATGAAAATGCCGGGGCTACGGTTTGGATTGCAGGAAGAGATCACGTATACTTAGATGGATTAGAAATTGACTATGTACGTCGAGGACTCAACGAAGGCTTTGAGTTCCGGAATCCTCGGGAAAAGGCTCGCTGCGGATGTGGTGAATCGTTTACAATCTAAAAGGTTGTTTTATATCAACTGGTTTGCTATACTTGATTAATGTATACACCTAAATTTGACTATAAAAATCTATCACGAACTACTGATGAAGCAGGAAAGCGATTATATAGCACTCCCGACGGACGACGAGTTCCATCAGTCACTACAATTCTTTCCGCGACACAACCAGAAGAAAAAAAACAAGCATTACAAAATTGGCGTAAATCAGTTGGAGTTGACCGTGCGCAAGCTATTACTACAGAGGCTGCTAATCGAGGTACTAGGATGCACAAATATCTCGAAGATTATATTCGCAATGGAGTAATAAGTGATCGTGGATCTAATCCCTATAGTTGGGCAAGTCATAGAATGGCACAAACTGTAATCGAAGATGGGCTCAAAAATGTTAACGAAATATGGGGTGTAGAAATACCCTTATATTTCCCTCAATTATATGCTGGTACTACTGACGGATGTGGTATACACATGGGAGACGAAAGTATTCTTGATTATAAACAAACAAATAAACCTAAAAAAATAGAGTGGATCGAAGATTACTACTTACAGTTGGTAGCGTATGCTTTAGCGCATAATGAAGTTTATGGAACAAATATACGTAAAGGAGTGATTTTGATGTGTGTCAAGCCTCCTGTAGATCCTAATACTATGGAACCAACTGAACGTCCTCAATATCAGGAATTTATCTTGAAACCTGAAGATTTCTCTCATTGGGAACAAGAATGGTGGAAACGATTAGAACTCTACTACACGAATAGCTAAATACTTAATATTAAGGAATCAAGTAAATGGCCATTGTCCAAATTTCACAAATCACGAATCGACTAGGATTAAATGCAGATTTACCGCAACTTGCGGGGGCTGAACTAGGTTGGTCCACTGACACCCGTCAACTCTATATCGGCAATGGCACTTTATCAGAGGGTGCACCTGTTATTGGCAATACTGAGATTTTAACAGAATTTTCTGACATTTTAAATATAGCTGCTAGTTATACTTATAAAGGCACCGCAGCTGGTTATACTGTACAAACTGGACCAACTCCTAGCACTCCGGTTAAATTAAGTTTACAAAATTGGATGGATCAGTTTGCATCTGTTTTAGATTTTGGTGCAGTTGGAGATGGGTTGACTGATGATACCGCTGCTATTAATCGTGCATTAAATCAATTATATTGTCAACAATCTAATCCACAGATTCGAAGAAATTTATTTTTTCCCGCGGGAGTATATGCAGTTTCTAGTCCAATTAATATTCCCCCGTATGCCACCTTGTACGGCGAAGGATCAAATAGTTCCATCATAAGAATGATAGCATCAGGAGGAACCGGAACTTGCGTGGCACAAACCGCAGATAGTTTGCAACAAACTGGGTCTAATATCGGAAATGGTAGTGCGATCCCGCCTCAACATATTACTATTAGTACTATGGGATTTCAAAGTTTAGACAATACAAAAAATATATTTTTAGTTGATTCTGCCACCAGCACTACATTTGACAATGTAGGATTTTTTGGACCAGGTAGTACCAGTACATTAACTGTTGCTACATTAAATACCTCTAGTGTAGCTTTTGTAATATCGAATGGATTTAAAATAGAAGATATAATACTTGATAATTGTAGATTTTTTGGAACAGTTTATGGGGTTTCTGATAATGTTTCTACAAAAGGTGTTACAGTTACAAATAGTAATTTTAATACATTATATCAAGGTGTTAATGTAACGAATGGAGCAACAGGAACACGTATTACTAATAATATATTTGATAATATTTATGAATATGGTATTTTATTTGGTACTGTATCCCTTAATGTAAGCGGATATAATATATTTTATGATGTCGCAAATCATTTTCTAGGTACAACATCGCCGCAGCAAGCAGTAATATTAATCGAGGGCAATAATAATGCCAGTGTTGGAGACATGTTTCAACGCTCAGATTTATATGCAGAACAATATCCTCGAGTATATTTAACTGATACAGTTAGTATCGCAACAACTAATGGATCTCAATTACAATTAGGTAATAAAACAGTTGAGTCAGGTGTAGCAGTTGAATTACAAACTGGACATGCTACCCCAACAACATTATTCACTGTTGATAATTCTATATTTTGGCAACAAGCAGTAAGTTTCAAAATAGATTATTCAATAATATTAGGAGCTGGTCAATTTAGAACCGGAGTATTATTTGTAGCTAGTTCAGAACGTGGCGGCACAATATTGCCCATAACAGGTGCATCAGGCGACGGTACTACCGTGACTTTAACATTTACTACCCAACCTACTGCACCATTCGCTATAGGCAGTGTAATTTCAATTGACGGAATTTATCCACTTGATTATAACGAAACATACGCTACCGTTACATCATGTACTACATCTACAGTAAGTTATGCTAGTGTTGCGACTGATGCATACGTTAGCGGTGGACAAGTAAGTTTAAATAATCTCAACTATAGTGATGACTATGTTGAAAACAGTGATACTGGAATTGTATTGACTGTTTCTCAAATAGGAACTGTAGTATCAGTACAATATACTTCACTAGCAGCAACGAATGCTGGACAAATGAGTTATTCTATTAGTTATTTTAATGTGGCATAAAGATTTTAATGATCGACTAAAATCCTGGTCGGCCTTACGTACAGAAATTCAAACTATCCCATTAGAGCAAGCTCTCTATATGATTAACGATTGGTGGCATCAAGCACCATGGACTGGATATTATCTACATTGGGATGACCGGGAAACATGGCCTGACCCTTGGCAACTTTTGAGCGATAACATTTATTGTGATGTTGCTCGTGGGCTGGGAATACTGTATACTGTAACTTTAACGCAACATAAAGAGTTGACTTCTGCAGAGTTGGTTTTGACTGAAGATAGTCGTAATTTAGTGTTAATTAACAAAGGAAAATATACGCTTAATTGGGACAAAGAAGTTATGGTAAATACTCCATTATCAAAAAAAGTGAGACATTGTTTTATAAAGTCTGGGTTGTAATAGTATCATAAGTAGTACACAAAATAAAAAAAGAGAAATAAATGACTCAAATTACAGTTGTAAAAAGAGGCGGAAATAAAGAACCGCTACAAATTGAAAAATGGCAAGCTCAAGTAGCAAAGGTTTGTAAAGGCATAGCTGATGTAAGTCAATCAATGGTGGAAATTAAAGCACAATTGCATTTTTATGATGGAATTACTACTGAGGAAATTGATGGGATTACACTTAGGGCTATTGTAGATCTTATTGATACTGAAACAAATCCTGATGTAGGCCATACCAACTACCAGTATGTTGCTGGTAAACAAAGATTGTCAATGCTAAGAAAAGATGTGTATGGGTCATATGATCCACCTGCACTTTATGAAATTGTAAAGAAAAATGTTGCAGTAGGTTTATATACCCCAGAACTTCTTGAATGGTATACAGAAGATGATTGGAATCGTATGAATGATATGATTGATCATTCTAAAGATGAGCAATATGGGTATGCGGCCATTGAACAACTTATTGAAAAATATCTAGTCCGTAATCGTGCTACAAAGGAGATCTATGAAACTCCTCAAGTTAGATACATGGTGGCCGCGGCCACAGTCTTCCATCGAGAAGAACCTAATACAGTCCGTATGCGCTACATTAAAGAATACTACAATGCGGCAAGTGATGGCTTATTCACTCTTGCCACTCCTGTGCTTGCAGGCCTTGGGACTCCTACTAAACAGTTTTCATCTTGTGTTCTTATCCGCAGTGACGACAATCTCGATAGCATCTTTGCTTCCGGCGAGATGATGGCCAAGTATGCCGCCAAACGTGCAGGCATTGGGCTGGAAGTTGGTCGTTTACGTCCATTAGGCAGTCCTATACGTGGCGGTGAAGTAATGCACACTGGTATGATACCATTTCTTAAAAAATGGTTTGGCGATCTGCGTTCGTGTTCGCAAGGAGGTATTCGTAATGCTTCGGCTACGATTTTCTACCCCATTTGGCATTACCAATTCGATGATCTTATTGTTCTTAAAAACAATCAAGGTACAGATGAGACACGAGTAAGATTTATGGATTATGGAGTTGTGTTATCTGCATTTTTCTGGCGTAGATTTAAGAACAAAGAAAATATTACTTTCTTTGATCCCAATGAAGTGCCTGACTTATACGAAGCATTCTACAAAGATACTGAATTATTCGAAAAATTGTATGTAAAGTATGAAAAACGTAAAGACTTACGTACTAAAACAATGGCAGCTGAAGATGTATTCAAAGGCGGCATATTAAAAGAGCGCACAGATACTGGACGCATTTATCTTGTGTTTATCGACAACGTACAGAATCAAGGTCCATTTGATCCTGAATACCACACCATTTATCAGAGTAATCTTTGCTGTGAAATTCTCCTTCCTACTAAATCCTTTAAACGTCTGGATGATGACGCTGGCCGTATTGCTTTGTGTACGCTTGGTAGTATTAACTGGGGATCTTTCCGTAACCCAGAGGACATGCGGCGTGCTTGCCGTATTCTTCAGCGTAGCCTGTGCAATATACTTGACTACCAAGATTTTCTAAGTATTCAATCTAAATTAAGTAATGACGAAATCCAACCATTAGGTATTGGTATTACAAATTTAGCCTACTGGCATGCTAAACGCGGGTTGAAGTATGGCGACGCTGATGCATTACAAGAAGTTAAATCTTGGATGGAACACCAAGCATTTTATCTTACAGAAGCTACTGTAGAGTTGGCTAAGGAACGTGGTAAATGCTTAGATTCAGATCGTACTCGATATGGACAAGGCGTATTTCCTTGGGAATTACGTGCCCGTGGCGTTAATGATCTAGCTGACTTTACTCCAGAACTTGACTGGGAAACCTTGCGCACTAATATGAAAGAATATGGGGTCCGTAATGCTACATTAATGGCAGTGGCACCTGTAGAGTCAAGCAGTGTGGTGATTAATAGCACTAATGGAATTGAAATGCCTATGAGTTTGATCACAGTTAAAGAATCAAAAGCAGGGTCACTGGTACAAGTTGTTCCGGAATATAACAATTTAAAAGTTCGTAAAAACTATCAATTGATGTGGGATCAAAAAGATTGTAGTGGATATCTAAAAACTGCTGCAATATTGGCAGCTTTTGTGGATCAATCTATTTCAACTAATACTTTTTATAATCCAGCACACTTTGCAGATCGTAAAGTACCAACTACATTGATTGCTAAGAATTTGATGAATTTCTGGTATTGGGGCGGAAAAACTCTGTATTACTCACTCATAAACAAACAGGGTAGTAAAGGACAAGATGCCGAAGAAACTAAACTTGAAATAATTGATTTTAGTGAAGAAGAAGAGGATTGCATCGCCTGTAAACTTTAAGGATAGATAATGTTAGAAACTATATGTGAAGTATTAGAAGACGCATACAAGCGTAATTGGATTACCAGTAGAGATGGCAATGTAAGTATTCGTCATCACGACCGGGATCATTTTTATATTACACCTAGTGGTGTACGTAAGCAGACCTTACAACCTGATCAGTTCAAAAAGATCAGTATACACGGACTGCTATGGCAAGAAGAATATTATACTGACATCAGTTCTAATCTAAAGCCCAGTGGAGAAATACCTTTACACTTTGGGTTACAGCGCAACATGGGACAACATCATGAAGAAGTTCGTGTAGTCGTGCATGTTCATCCTACTTACTGTATTGCTGCTATGCACGCTGGAATTGATCTAAGTACTATTTGCGACGCATTTCCTGAACTTAACCGATATACTCGTGTAGCACCAAATGTAGGAGATGTGGCACCAATTAGTCAGGAACTGGCAAATGAATGCTTTAAAAATTTGAAATTAGACAAGCATGGTAACATTGACTATGACATTGTAGGCATTAAAGGGCATGGAGTAGTTGCAATTGATACGAACCCATGGCGAGCATATGAACATATCGAACGCTTGGAACATATTTGTAAGATTGTGTTAGCCAGTGGAAAATATTAAATTTGCGTGGTGGCCAACACGAGTAACAAGTGGTAAGTGTGTATGGCTAACAAAATATATATTACATCAACAGTTATATGATGACTCAACCGGACGTCCACCGATAAATAGTTTATATTTTGTATGGACCGAAACACTTCAAGAAAAAACTTGGAGATTATTAAAAGAACAAATGGTTCACAACAGAAATATCTGGAATGAACCGGTACTAACACAACAAGATTTATGAAAACTATATGAGAGTTAAATTATGAGTAAAGAACAATATAATTTGAAGAATAAAACTGACTATCTTAGTCGTAAGATGTTTCTAGATCCCGCCGGCCCAGTTACTGTACAACGGTTCGAAGAAGTGAAATACAATAAGTTAACAAAATTCGATGCCGAAGCTCGTGGATTCTTTTGGGTGCCGGAAGAAATTAGTTTAACCAAAGATGCAGGTGATTTTAAAGAAGCAAGTAATACAGTAAAACATATTTTTACCAGTAATTTATTAAGACAAACTGCATTGGATAGTTTACAAGGTCGTGGCCCAACACAAGTATTTACACCAGTATGCAGTATACCTGAACTAGAAGCGTTGATGTATAACTGGGGATTTTTCGAAACAAATATTCACAGTCGATCATATAGCCATATCATTCGTAATATTTACAATGTGCCTAAAGATGAGTTTAATAAAATTCATGAAACAAAAGAAATCATTGAGATGGCATCGAGTATCGGAAAATACTATGATGAATTACATCGTCTCAATTGTATCAAAGAACTAGAGATCAGTGGGTTAACTGAACAAACTCATATTAATGCTATATGGTTAGCACTTAATGCCAGCTATGGATTAGAAGCGTTTCGTTTTATGGTATCATTCGCTACAAGTTTAGCCATGGTGGAAAATCGTATCTTTATTGGTAACGGTAATATTATCAGCTTGATTCTACAAGACGAAATTCTACACAAAGAATGGACAGGTTGGATTATCAATCAAGTTGTTAAAGAAGATCCGCGGTTTGCTCGTGCTAAACAGGAATGTGAAGCAGAAGTTTATCAGATGTATTTAGATGTTATACAAGAGGAGAAACGATGGGCTGACTATTTGTTTAATCAAGGTCCAGTAATTGGACTCAATGCTAACATTCTAAAGGACTTTGTTGATTATACTGCAATGATTTCACTGAAAGAGATTGGTATTAAGTATCAAAATTCTGCACCCAAAACTACACCAATCCCATGGTTCAACAAACATGTCAATGTAAGCAATAAACAATCTGCGTTACAGGAAACCGAATCAACAAATTATGTAATCGGTGTTATGGGCGATACTTTAGACTATACTGCACTGCCTGATTTATAAAATTAAATTCTTACAGTAGTCCATTTAGCATCAAATTTTTTGCCTTTAGCTTTATGTTTTACAATTTTGCGGAATTCTTCTTTACGTAATTCCGCAATTTTGTTGTCATCATGTTCTAAACAGGCTTGGTAAAGTCTAGTAATTAATTTTTTTTGTTTCATATCTTCTCCATGTAATAAAATTGTAATAAAAGTATTTAGTATATAAAAATAAAATTAGATTACAGTCAAATGTTCTTGTATTAGTTGTATTGCTCGTTCTTTGTCGGCTCCCTTTGGGGTTCCAATTTCGCCTGATTTGACTGATATCATGGAACGAAATAATCCTTTGATACGGGCAAAACTACGGGGATTTTTAATTTTAGTTTTAATTTCTGAAACAAAATTTTCAAAGTTATCTGTTATATGATATCCAGACAATAGATACAACACATGTGTGAAATGAGTAGATGTCCAGATTATTTCCCGACTAATTTGATTAAAAGTGCCTGCTGCATACCGCACTCGTCTTAACTGTAGTTCACTACTGGATAAATTAAATTCATATTCCTCATCTGGACCTAACTTATCCGGACCAAATGGAAGCTGCAATCTTATAAAAAGCTCTTCGATGGGATTTTCCAATGTAGCAACTTTGACTAATCCCAGTATCAAGCCTTGCATTGGTGCCGTCAGATTTAAAAACTTTATTTTAAAATCAGCCTCCTCGCCACTAGTCGCAATAATATTATCTATTTGTGCAGAATAACCCAATTTGGAATCATAATATCTTACCGTTACAATTTCACCTGAATTATATGTGCGTCGATCTAGATATTTAGGATTACTAAAGGGTATAATAACATCTACTGGTTGATTGTTAAAAAACTCAACCAGTGACTTTTTAAGAGTTGTTTTGGTCAATTTGGTGCGAAAACACACAACTAAATCCATATCGCCAAATGTTTCTTTATCTAAATCTGAATTATAGCTGCCGGTTGGTGCCATGTAATACGGCTCAGAAAACTGCTTAATAAGATAAAAATAGCTTGTCATAAACTGTTGGAAATCTTTTCGACTTCTAATACGGTCTGCGCCTGCTACCCCACTCATAGCAACTCCTCAGATTTTTCAAAAGCTATAATCGCTGGTAGTATCAATATAGCTCGTTGATCACCTAATGCCGTCAACACGCGAACTTGATTTATTGGTAATGATAGATAATCAGCCGATTCGGGCCAGACAATTAAGGCTAATATGGCAGAACATGCCACAGAATAAACTGTCGACGTATATACCGCAGAAGCCGCGTTTAAAGCCTCTCGTACAATGAATTTAAATTCGACTGCATTTCTGGCTGCCTCATGACGTGCATCCCAAGTAGTTTTGTTAATCACATCCCACGCCGCACTCAAGTTGGCTAGATTGGGTTTTAGATCGGCTAAGATTCGATCTATATGTGCGGCATTGGGTAGGTGACTCCAAGCTGTGGTCATAATGCCGCCCTCAACTTAGAATCTTCTGGCAAAAACTTACCAGTCAATTGCAATCGATCTCGTCTATCTAACCATTCTGCTTGTAAGTCATCAGGAATATCAGCACGGGTGTGATCCAAAATTTCAAAATAGATATCAATCATTCGGTCATAATCAGCTGTTGAAAGTTGATATTGTAACAGAGTATTGAGTTTGTAATAATCTTCAGCGATACTACGTGTAATATCAACCCCAAGTCTTTGGTTGAGAATTGTTAGGGCCTGATCTGGTTCAGTAGCCAACATCATTTTACTGATCCTATCTTTAACACCAACTCCATGACTGAATGATAATCCAGCGACACGAAACGCCGATAACATTAGTTGTGTACGATGTAATCCTTTGACATTCGAATCTGTACAATATTCTGCCGAATAGTATGAGAACCTTAACCAATCCAAATCTCCCACCATCCAATCAATTTGCACGCCTGCATCAATGTCATTTAACTGTGCATCTTTTTGTGGAAATAGAGTAAACATTCCGCCTACGTCTACTTTCTTTTCATTGCAATGTATACTAGTAGCATTTTTATTGATATATTTGGTCAAATGAATCAGGAACGCCTTAATACGTAATTGATCGTCTGTAGAAGTGATCGCCCTGCGTTTAAGTTTATTAAAAGTAATAGATACTTCTGATGGATCAATGTTCCATTGCGCTACTGCATTGTCTGACAAATCTTTATCTAATATAGTTGAAGGGGCAACCCCCAAATCGATATCACCTGACTGGGGCTTCTTGCCAGTAGATCCTAGTGATTCAAATTGAATATTATTAAAAATATCTGCTTTATTTGGAAACAATTCACACAATTCAGAAAAATATGCAGACAATGTTGGCTTGATATTTTCTCTTAAAATTGGGGTTGTTTTACCAGTAAAGACATTGCCGCCCATCATAAACTCCTAAAATTCGTATTATACATATTATAAATGATAATTAATATTACGTCAATATTTGAGTGTAGCATATTTGCAACGCACTAAATATCATGCTAAAATACAAAATTATAGGAAATAATATGTCAACAGCAATAGTATGGTCAAAAGATGGATGTCCATTTTGTGATCAAGCAAAATCATTATTAAAAATAAAAGGTATTGAATTTGAAGAACGCAATGTTTCTCAAGATTGGACCAAAGAACAGTTATTAGAAGCTGTGCCAACGGCTACAACTGTACCACAAATCTTCCTAGATGATGCTTACATAGGCGGATTTACAGAATTACGCAAACATTTGCAAGGGTAATATGAACATAGAAAAAGACACAGTATATACATTTAAGTTAAGCAATGCTGACGAAATTGTTTGTAAAGTAGTTGAGATTACAGATGATTCATACATTGTATCAAGTCCATTGAGTGCAGTGCCTACTGAGAAAGGGGTACAGCTTATTTTTACTATTTTCACAGGCGATCCGCGTGAAAATGTGACTATAAATAAAGCTACAGTGGCAATGGTCTGCACTACACGAGATGAAGTTAAAGATCATTACCTTGAAGCTACAACAGGTATTAAACCTATTCGTAAGCCTTCAATCATAATGGGATAATATATGGCAGGCGGCGTGGTAAGAGTTACAGATCCAAATTCATGTGGTGGATTTCCAGTCAATGGAGTTCCTTCTGTGCGTGTTAACGGAGTACCTATTGTAGTCAGTGGAACTTTAGTCACTCCGCATGTTAATTACCATTCCCCTCACACATCTGCGCATACTATATCAGGTAGTCCTAATGTTAGAGCGGGTGGTATTCCTATAGTAACTGCCTCAGATTTTGACTCATGCGGACATCCTAGAGTTAATGCCAGCCCTAATGTTAGAGTAGGGTCATAAATGGCCCAGTCTGCTAGTTTATTAACTCCTTTTCAATTAACTGTTACTGATAGTTTATTACATAACGTAGGCATATCAGTTAATGCTGCATTTGTAACTGCCGAAGCTACCTTTAATTCTTTACCTTATGTAACCGCATTAAATTCAGCTATAGCTGCCTCTGGTGCTGTACCTGAATTATCTAAGCCCATTTTTCTTCAATTGTATAATATAGGGGTAGGTAATTGTTCTACCTTAGGTGATAGCATACCTGTACATTCGGGAAATAATGTATATCCCAATAATATTTTATTTTCAAATTTGTTACTGGACACAGCATATTCTTATATGGGGCAAGGTGCCACTGGAGGCAATAAAGATTTAAGTATTTTCTGTCAAGGATTCGGGGCACTTGTCGGTTATAACGGTATTACCAATAATTTTATTAATTCAGCGGTTAACAGCCAAACATATTTAAGCGGAACTTATACCAACGCTGATAATATGGTCAGTGGTGGTATTACTAGTGTTAATCTTTGTACTGAACAATGGGGTAATGATCTTGCTAAATTAGGTGGACTAATTGACCTCAGCAATCTTAGTGAGCTTGGCACTCCACTGGCTTTAGTTAAACAATTAGCCAAAGTTGGCGGTATTACGCCAGATCTTACATTATATTTTTCAAACGCAGGAGTCAGCTTAGATGTGGTAGTAAATTTATCATCACTGAATCTTACTGCAACTGATGCTGATCAAAAAGCCATGTATAATGCGATGACGCAGATTACTGGAACAGCATTAACACAAATATTAAAAATATTAAATGTCACAACTGCCAATATTAACACAATGGCTGATTTACTAAATCCTTATAAAATATTTCCAAATAGTTTCCAGACGCTAACATTCACTGGAACAAATGGAGTTAGTCAAAATATTTACTTGAATGCCAGCGGAACTGTCAATGATACTATACAACAGTATTTGCCAAGAATAGCAGTGAGCACATTATCATGACTGCATTAGATCGTTTAAGTCAAATTATTCCTCCTGCACAAGCTCTAGCTAATAAAGCATTGTCAGTTGCATTACAACAAATAACAAATATAGCATCTTTAAACCTGCCACAATTTGCTAATGCTGTTAGTGGGGTACAGACTAATTATGGATTGCCACTAGTTAATTCGCAAACTACCGCGGTAGATCCAGCAGTGGCACAAAATCTGATTAATACATTAGGAACAGGCTCAGGTCCTAATGGTACACTTACCATAGATGATTCAATGGGGTTGGCAGCTGGAGTCGTAGTTACTGGTGCGCTAACCAATACAATTACAATACTTAATTCGATGAATTTATCTAATCTAGTTAGTATATACAATGACATAACAGCCACTGCCACTGGCACGTATGGTCCTCCGACTGGACCAATTACTATTACAACTGGGCCAGCTATTGGAACTTATGATAATATAGACGCAGCATTTGCAGGACAAACAGCGAATCTAACAAGTAATACTGCCGGAGGAAAAGGGCTTATCCCATCAGTTAATTCAAATGTTATTCCCGCCATTATTACATTATATCCAAGTCAAACCGCTAATTTAAATACAAATTGGAATAACATGATGACTCAGTTGAATAATGAAAAAACTATTCAAAAGAGTGCTAGTATCCAATTCGCTAATATGACTGCCAGTAGTAATCCTGCAATATATAGTTTTGTTTTATCCCTACCATATTATGGACAAGACACCATAGCCAATGGAGCTTTTCAATATCTCGAATCAGTGGCCGATACAAGTACTCTCGGCGGACAAACTCTAATTGCAGCGTTGCGCCAAGGACAGTCAAACATCAGTACTTCAGGATTGGTTACTACTAGTAATATACCATTGGCACCAAACCCCCCTGCACCAACTGCTAATTTAACTGTATCTCAGTATCCATACCCACTACCGCCTGCTAGCTAATCTAACTAAATAATTGTATGAGAGCAAAAGAATTTATCACTGAATTGACATTTATGGGAAGTCCATGCACTAAAGATTGTAGTGGACATCGAGCGGGATATGAATGGGGCAAATTAAATGGACAGGAAGCCGTAACACCTAGTCAAAGTTTTAATAAAGGCACTTATATATCACAAAACTATAAAGAAAGACAACAAGGTGGCGGAAAAGTTAAAGGTCAACTAAGCCAAAGCCCCAGTGCTATACGTAGACGAGAACAACGTGCGCAGTCTCGACAACCAACTGCTCCTGTAGCCGAAGCAACAGGCGACGCAAGTTTTGATCAAATGATGCAAAATATTACAAATCCAAATGCATTAGATGCACATGCTCGAGATGAACGTGTTAGAACTGCTGATCATGAATTTTTACAATTAGGTGATCATATATGGGCGCATTTAGAAAAATTAGGTAAGCAAATACTTAATAAACCACAAAGACTTAACTGGTACAACCAATCAATTAAGTCAGGTGATTACGATGCAATATCCGATTGGCTAACACAAGTACTAGGCATCAGCCACGAAATTTTAGAAAAATTAAATCAACTGTGTTATGAATGGGGTCGTCCACTAATAGAATTTGTCGAATCTGTACAAGAAGGTACCTTTGCACAGGATTATATGCAGCATTGGAAACAATATAAATTACATGCCGAGGGCAGCGATTAAGTCGTTGCACACTCACAACATTACCAATTGACACTTAATTACCAAATTGCTATAATTTGATATTATAACAATTTGGGATTTAACATGGACAACAAATTATTGTCTTATATTGTGTTTGGTCTAGCCGCAGTTTTTGTAGTTCATACGGAAATACGTATGGATAAAATCGAAGCTCGTATAGAAAGACTTGAATCTCGCGTAGATAAAATCGAACGTCAATTTGATCGTATCGAACGACAAATGGATCGTATTGAAGAAAAATTAGACGAAATTATCCATATCAAAGAATCGATTGTATATACTCCCAAAGAATTAGAATGTCTAACTAAAAATATTTACTATGAAGCCGGCATTGAAGATCGTACAGGTAAGTATGCAGTGGCCAATGTTACTGTCAATCGTATGAAGTCAGGTAAATGGGGCAAAGATTTATGCAAGGTCGTATATGCACCTAAACAGTTTAGTTGGACGATAAAAAGTCATTTGCCTAAACCCTACAAAGATTTGTGGGAAGATTCACAACAGATTGCAGTTGATGTTCTGTCAGGTGCCCGGGTACGCGGGTTAAAGGATAGTTTATTTTATCACGCAAATTATATCAAAGTACCAAATTGGGCCGATGCAAATGAATATGTTATTACCATCGGTCGACATATTTTTTACAATCGTGCAAAACTAGCTTGACAATTAGTTGTTAGTTAGTTATAATATTCATATAATTAATCAATCAGGTTGTGTTATGTATAATTTTCAAGCTCGTAGTACACCTTACACATATCGTAAATCAGTGAACAAAAAAATTCCTATTGTAGTTAATTTAGTTCCAGCTGACCAAGTGTGGGCCACCGCAGCCTATGCTGACCGCGTTAACGGTGGATTTTACTTTAAAGAAACTCAGTACGAAAACGAAGTTGTTAAATATGATGCTAATCGCACGATTATAAATCGTCTACTAGACCCTAGCTATATTAATAAAGATATTACAGAAGCAGATTATGAAATGGGCAGACTTGCTCGTGATTGGCACAAAGGTCGTACATTGATGGCAGCTATTAAACGTCCACTATCTGGCTTTGAATCTAACCTAGCAAAAGCTGCTAGTATGGATGAATTTGCGCTGGAAGTACATAAATTAGAAATTGCCACCATTGCCAGTCAGATCCGCAGCTACCGTCTTGGTGTAGTGGAAGAAGAAAAGATGTGGGGTACTGATACTACGCCGCTAGCTGAGATTGGTGCAAAAGTACAATGTGAAATCGAAGTTATTAAATCAATTTACAGCCCGGCATATGACTGTGTTTTTATTCGCGCACTTACGGTTGATACAAAAAAAGTATTACTGTTTACCTACCGTGAACCGTTTGTGGTTGGAACTATAATTACAATCAAAGGCACAGTTAAAGGACATCACCCAGACTGTACTCAACTTAATCGTGTAAAGGTGTTATAATGGGATTAGATCAATACGCTTATGTCGCAACCAACGCTGGTATGCATGAGTCTTACTATTCAGATGAGAATTATGATAAAGAAGAAGATGATCCAACTAAGATCGCCGAGCCACGTGAATTGGCCTCCTGGCGCAAGCATCCGAATCTTCAGGGCTGGATGGAACGACTTTGGGTAGAAAAAAACCCAGGTGCCGATGAAGAGACTGGGTATATGTTTAATGGTGTTGAACTAGAACTTACATGGGAAGACCTTGATAGGTTAGAAGCTGATGTAATAGCCGGGCAATTGCCTGATACTAAGGGATTCTTTTTTGGAAATAATGCAGACGATTATTATCGAGAATCCGATTTAAAATTTATTAGAGAAGCCAAAGCAGAAGTTTTTCTTGGACTTCGTGTATTTTACAACTCAAGTTGGTGATTATGCATTACGAATTCATCGGATGGAATACAAACGGCAACAGTGATAAGATCTGGGCAGTTGCCATGCTTTCTGGTACTGTCTATACCCAGTTAAATCATAAATGGATTATAGTATGGGGTCGGCGCGGTAAAAATCTACAGCATAAAATAGTAGAGAGTGCCGACTGGGAGATTCGAACTCGAATTAATCAACAATTGCAGTCAGGATATCGAGAAATTAGCTACGATAATGTAGATGGCGTATATCCAGGATTATCAGAGGCCTTGGAAAAAGTTTTTACTTGGGCATTATTAAAAATATAACTGTATTATGACACAACGAGATTACTAAATATTATGAACACACAAATTGATTATAGTGCAACAGGGTTTGAAGGAATTAAATTGGCAGCAGATTGGATCCGTGACCTTGAAAGTGACAACAGTAGATTGCACAAGGAAGCTGTGATTGAAAAAGCCCTAATGGCAGCAAAATTAGGTTCAACCAATGCACAATGTTTTTTATTCAATTGTTACCAAGCGTACAATCCATATTATGTATTCGGTGTTAAAAAAATTCCTGAAACTGATGGATTAGTAAATCGACCTAATTCCTGGCCTAAGTTTTGGGCGTTGTTGGAAGGATTGCGTACCCGTAGTCTAACTGGGCATGCTGCTCGAGATGCTATTGAGGATGTGAGTCAACTATTTGATTCTGTTGAATGGAATCAATTATGTCGCCGTGTGTTGATTAAAGACTTACGATGCGGTATTACCGAACGAACATTGAACAAAATTTTAGGCAAGACTGAATGGGCCATTCCTGTATTTGAATGTCAATTAGCAACGGATTCAAATAAACATGTAGCTAAAATGAAAGGTCGTAAACGCTTGGAACAGAAATTAGATGGCGTAAGAGTATTGGCTGTGGTATCTAGTACAGGAGTACGATTGTTTAGTCGTAATGGTAAACCATTCGACAATTTCCCACATATTGCCAAAGCTATCGACGATTGTTCCTATAATAAAATGCCGGGTACAAGCTATGTATTAGATGGTGAAGTTATCGGTGCCAGCTTCCAGGCGTTGATGAAACAGGCACAACGCAAAACCAATGTTGACTCTGCTGATATGGTGTATAATGTATTTGATTACATTCCGCTGGCAGATTTTGAACGAGGTTATTGGAATACACAGCAACACAAACGTTTAGATATATTGGAAAAATTACGTCCTGTATTTGACACTACTGATTGTATTAACATAATGGACGGCATCGAAGTTGACCTTGATACATGTGAGGGTCATAATCAACTAAAACGCTATGCCAATGATGCCGTATTGGCTGGATTTGAAGGCATTATGATTAAAGATATTGATGCCCCATATGAATGTAAACGTTCAAGCTTCTGGATGAAATGGAAACCTGTTATCAGTGTAGACTTAAATATAGTTGGATTTGAAGAAGGAACAGGTCGCAATTTAGGTAGACTTGGTGCTATAATATGTGAAGGTGTTGACGATGGTAGAGATATTAAAGTTAATGTTGGAAGTGGATTATCTGATGCCGATAGAGATGAATATTGGCTTAACAGGGACACCCTAATGGGTAATGTAGTGGAAGTAGCAGCAGATGCCGTAACTCAAAATCAAGACGGAACGTATAGCCTTAGGTTTCCAAGGTTTGTTAGATTCCGAGGATTTGAACCCGGTGAGAAATTATAAAAAGGAAAGTAAAATGACACAAAAATATGAATTTGAACTATTACCAGAAATAAAAGATGGCGAGACTTTGATTATTCACGTACCAGTCGGTAATCTGCCTACAGAGGCAGCAGAAGCTTATGTCGAGCAATTTAAAGAACGTTTCTTAACAGAAATAGAACATCAATCGACAACTGCAAAATATTTTTTTGTACCAAAACGTAGTTAATCTTAAAGGGAATTACATGGCTGTGAAATCGTGGTATTTAACCGTAGTAGAAACCGGCACCAATAAAAAAGTTTTTGATAAACTATTTTTTACCGCCCCAGTAATGAACAAATATATCAAGGAAGAAAAGATCCTAGAGAAATATCCTAAACCACAATATTATATTGTGAAGGAAAATTACTAATGAAAGTAAAACGACGAAAATTTAACATTTTCGAACAATTAGAATTAGCGCATGCCGATGCAACTGCATCAGGTCCAGTAGAAGAATATATACTGACCCCTGAAGAATTTCATGAATTCCAGCTGGATGCAAAGAATCGACCCGGCACAAGTTTTCGAGTAGTCAAAGGTCGACCTGGGGATATGTTAGGTGGCGACTGGTATTTTCGCGGTGCTATTATATCAGTAGAAGAATATATTAAACCCAAGCGCAATGTCAAATCAAAATCATGATCACGACGAATTAATACGTCATTTGCGTGGTATACAATATGTCGTAATTAATTCCCAGCATGGTGGGTTTGGACTTAGTAAAGAAGCTAGATATCTTTATTTACAGCTAGCTGGAATCGATTATACAACTACCTCGAACCGAGATCGTGATACTGAAAATTGGTACGGTCACAGTATTATAGTAAATGGTTCGCAATGGCATGAAAACGACATTGCTCGAGATGATCCTGCACTAGTAAATGTAGTTCGCCAATTAGGTAGCAAAGCTGATGGTAGATTTGCTAAACTAAAGATTGTAGAAGTCCCTGCTGGGGTCAAATGGCGCATAGCCGGGTATGACGGCATCGAATGGGTAGAAGAAGTACACAGAACTTGGAGCTAAATAATTAAATGATATTTGGATTAATAACTTTATTTACGGCAATCGCAATCAGTATTTCGGCGGCAATATATTCAATTTTAGGGCTAACTGCCATATTTTCTGCTGCCTATTGGCCCATAGTTATACTCGGCGGATCTCTTGAGTTTGGCAAAATTATAACTACATTATGGTTACATAAGTATTGGAAAGAAGCTGAACTACAATATAAATTATATTTGTCATTTTCAGTATGTGTTTTAATGGTAATGACATCAATGGGTGTATTTGGTTTCTTGTCAAAAGCACATTCAGATCAAGCAGTACCAACAGGCGATATCGCAGCTCAAATAGAGTTAATAGATACTAAAATTCAAACTCAACGGGAGAATATCAATGCAGCACGTAAAGTTCTTACTCAAATGGATGGCTCAGTTGATGAAGTGTTGTCACGTAGTAAAACCGAACAAGGTGCACGTAATGCCAACACACTTAGACAACAACAAGCCAAAGATCGTACGAAACTTGCGACTGATATTGGCCAGGCGCAGACTGAAATCGCAAAACTCAATGAACAAAAAGCTGTAATATCTAAGGACTTGCGTAAAGTAGAAGCTGAAGTTGGTCCAATTAAATATATTGCGGCGTTGATATATGGCGATAACCCTGACACTAATTTACTAGAGAAAGCTGTTCGCTGGGTAATCATATTGATTGTATCAGTGTTTGACCCACTTGCCATCACATTATTATTAGCTGGTACCAAGGCGTTTGACTGGGAACGTGAAAAAAGAAAAAAGCTAGATGAATCTAAAATTGATGCCGATCACTACGATAAATTGATTAAAAATCTTACAGATAACAATAATCAATTGCAACAAGAAAATGCTAATTTAATATCTAGCATTAATAATATTGAAACAACGACAGTATCTGATACAGCGCAACAAGACATGTATACAGAATTGAACGAAAAAATTAAAGAATTTTATGCAGACCCCGAAGTTGTTGTTTTTGAAACTCAAGATCCTGCTACTGCAAAAGGGTCAACGGTAACCAACTTACCAGCGTATGAACCTGATGATGGTCCATTAACTGATGATCAAATTGAACAGATTAAAGAACTAGTAAAAAACGAACTACCTGCAGATGAATTGATTGCCAAAGATTCATTATTTCCGGAAGAAATATATGAAGATATAAAACCTTATGGTAATGAATTGCAACAACATGCCATGAAAGTTTGGAAAACAAATAACCTAGACAAAACATACAGAGAATATATTGAACAATATAATGCAGGAAAAATAACAGAGTTACCTTGGGATCATCCAAGTCATGTAGATGGACTTAATTTAAGCGATAGAGATTTGATTACTCTCAAGTTGGGGTTAGAAGCTGACAATGATCCTAATGTTGGCGAATTAAAAGGATTCGGTGTTGAATTTCCTAAATCTGCAAAGAAAAGTGATATGTTCCTTCGTGTAGATAATTTACCAAGCATGCTTTACAAATACAATGGTAGTCAATGGATAAAAGTAAATAAAAATTTAAGTGACAGCTATATATACGATGATGCGTATATCAATCATCTAATTGAAAAAATTGGAACAGGAGAATATGATCCTGATCTGTTGAGCGATGCTGAACGCGACCGTATTGCATTACAACTCAAGAATACATCTGACCTAGGATAATATGACTGAAAAAATTAATCACTGCTCATTTTGCGGCAAACATAAAAATTCAGTAGTGAAATTAATAGTTGGACACAATGTTGCTATTTGTAATGGATGTATCGAATTTTGTGACAAATTATTAAAAAATAAACAAAGCACAGAAAAATCTGCTACTATGATGGACATACCAAATCCACAAGATATCAAAAATTATTTAGATCAATACGTTGTAGGGCAAGATAATGCTAAGATAGTGTTATCAGTAGCAATTACTAATCATTACAAACGTATTGGCAATAGTGATAACGAAATCGATAAAGCTAATATTTTAATGGTTGGTCCTACTGGAACAGGTAAAACTTTGTTGGCTAAAACAGTGGCAGAATATTTAAATGTTCCGTTTGCCATAGCTGATGCTACTACACTAACGGAAGCAGGGTATGTTGGGGATGATGTTGATTCAGTAATAATGAGACTATATCAAAATGCTGATTCAGATGTTGAAAAAACACAGCGTGGTATTATATTTTTAGACGAAATAGATAAAATTGCTCGCAAAAGTGAAAGTGCCACTGTTAGTAGAGATGTGTCGGGAGAAGGGGTACAACAGGCTTTACTAAAATTAATCGAAGGCACTAAAATTAAAATTAGTCCAACTAATTCACGTAGAACTGAAACCACAGTAGAAATTGATACTTCTAATATTTTATTCATTGCCGGGGGTGCATTTGTTGGGCTCGATAAAATTATAAAAAATCGTGTACGTGGCACTGCGATGGGGTTCGGTGCCGAACTCACTAAAGATGATGCAGATGAAACTGTTAACACTATGCCAGATGATTTAGTTAAATATGGTATGATTCCTGAGTTTGTGGGAAGATTTAGTAATTTGGTAAATTTAGAAGAGCTTAGTAAAGATCAACTGATCAGTATTTTAACAGAGGTTAAACATAATTATGTAGGGCAATATCAATGGTTGTTTAGTCAAGATGGGGTCGATCTTAATTTTGAAAAAGATTCTCTTAATTTAATTGCTGAACGCACACTTAAGACTAAAACAGGTGCCCGTGGTTTGCATACGGAATTAGAACGTATACTACTTCCACACATGTTTGATTTGCCAAAATATCGCAAACAAAGTATATTATCAGTAGCAATTACGTTAAATTTAGTAAATACTCCAGTGACACTTGCACAGGAGAATGAATGAAACTTTATGGACACACCGTAATCGTCAGCGATGATAACGTAGAACGAGCATTAAGAAAATTTAAGAAGAAAATTCAAGACTCTGGATTACTCGATGAACTAAGAGCAAGAGAAACTTTTGAAAAACCCACAACAGAACGTAAACGAAAAAAAGGTGCAGCTAAATCACGTTGGCGCAAGAAACTTCGTTCACAAGAACTTCCAAAAAAATTATATTAATTTTGCCAAATAATATATATAGTTAATGATTTTACAGTATAATAAATACTGTTGTAGGTGCCGATGGTCGGGCTTACACTATGTCACTTCGTTTAATTAAAGGAGAAAACAATGACAAAAATCACTACCATGGATCTCAATCCATTCTATCGTAACTCTATTGGTGTAGATCAATTATTTGATCGTATTTTAAATCAAATGGATCGACACAGTAACGACAGCACTAATTATCCCCCATATAACATTATTAAAACAGGCGACAATACTTTTGAAGTTCAAGTAGCAACTGCCGGATTTAATGAGGGAGAGGTTAATGTAGAAGTTAAAGACAATACTCTTATTGTCAATGGCACAAAACAAGATAAAGAGTTGCCTGAAGGACATGAATATTCATTCAAAGGCATCAGTGCCCGCAATTTTATACGTACATTTAGCCTAGCTGATTATGTAGAAGTTGTAAGTGCTTCATCGAAAAACGGTATCATAACTATTAAGTTAGTACGTAATATTCCAGATGCTCTGCAACCTAAATCAATTGCAATCACATACGAATCATAATACAATGTAATTTAGTAAATACAGTACGGGATATGTTGTCCCGTACTTAACAATCATAAGGAACTGGTATGTCACAGCAAGATATAATTACAAAAATTGATGTCAATCATGAGCTTAAAGAACCGCCACTATTTAAAGTTATATATTTAAATGATAACGGCACAACAATGGAATTTGTAGTTGAATCTTTAATAAAAGTTTTCGACTATAATACTGATACTGCTGTAAAAATTACTCAAGATATACATGAAGCAGGATCAGCTGTAGTGGCTGTATTGCCTTATGAAATTGCAGAACAAAAAGGTGTCGAAGTTACAATGTCGGCTCGCAGAGTAAACATGCCTTTACAAGTTAAACTGGAACCCGAAACCGATTAAATTTGTATAGTAATACGTTTTGGATAATACATAGATTGTGAATATAGTGTATCCTCGTTATCACGAGGATTACTTACATATCTAATTCCATCAATAACAGTATCTATGGGCCTATGATAATGGCCAAAACACCATAATTTTATTTTATTTTCTAGATCCATTGGAAGTACAGTTTGCATATATCTGTTTCCCATAGTATTAAATTTCCAAGAGTTAATTAATTCTAAATCATGTTGTATAATACTGGGAATAGGTACAGTATGTGTAACTACAATTATAGACTTTACATCCTTGTAAGTTTGTAATTTAGAGATACTGTTGTTTATATAGCCAGCATCTCGATATGACACTCCGTGTATGTTTATAGCATCTGTCTGACTCATATTATCATTATATTGAGCCCATGCCACTGATTGATCTAAATCTAAATGCGGGTCAAAATCATAGCTCCACCATCCATTAGTTGCTATTATAGCTAGTCCATTCATAATTACAATATTATCTTGCGTATAAATTACATTTTTTATTGGCTTGATAAGTTCAGCTAATTCAGTATAACTTCGATTTAAATTTTCAATATGATTTTTATGTTCTTCATTTCCATCAATATAAAATACTCCAGTATAAACTTGTCCCAGTTGTTCTAATGTGTCAACTACAAGAGAACGATCTCTTGCTATATCTCCAGCAACTATACAATATTGTGAAGTTGGTTGCCCCTGCCAATCGAAATCAGGCCAAGTTTCGCGATGCAAATCGCTTATGAGATCAAAAGTAAAATTCATTTAAGTGTATCTTTTTTGTGGGTGGATGTGTATTCATGATAATTATTTAACAGGAGATACATCATGAATATAATTTTCGGCACCGCAGAAGCAACAAAAATACAAGAAAAATACATTGTACTTGAGTTAGATATGATAACCATTAAAAGTAGCGATCCTATTAATACATATTGCGTATTAGAAACTGTGCCACTTGAGGAGTTAGCAGGAGTTGAAATTTTTAAAAAATTACACGCTGATTTAATTTTAAACTATCGAAATCGTAATTGGGATTTTTGTAATCAGGCACTAGATCAATTAATAGGACGATGGGGAAAAGAAATTGATTCATTTTATGAAATATTAAAAAATCGTATAGTTAGTTTTAGGGAACAAGAACCAACGGATAATTGGACTTATGTAATAGCCAAATCTTAACCATTTAACAATAAATACTGTTAACTAAAGGATTTAAAAAATGGCTTTGATAGATACAGTTTTATCCATGATAACAAGAAAAAATAAAAATGATATTATGACTCCGCCTGCAAAAGGTAGTCGTAGCGAGCGCGAAGCAAAAATTAAAGATAAAGCAGGTATGGTAATCAATGTATTTGCTTTATTGCTGGCAGTCAACACTTATTTTAGTAATGGATATAGCAGCTTAATACTTAACAATACTATCAAAGCCAACGATACTTGGAGTTTCTATCAAGCAAAAGCACTAAAACAAACCCTAGCCGAATATGCTCTTGACAGTGCCGTTAAATCTCAGGATCATGTGCGTATTAAAGAATTAACTGCACGTATTGAACGATATGAAACGGAACCAGTTGAGGGAAAACGTGATTTAATGGCACATGCTATTAAACTAGAGAATGATCGTGACGAAGCCAAAAAGAAATCACCTTGGACTAATTATGCATCAACTGCATTTCAATTAAGTATTGTTTTATTATCAGCTAGTATATTAGCTGTTAGTATGACACTATTCTGGGGAAGTTTTGTCGTGGCAGGAATAGGAGTATTCTTAATGAGTCAGGGAATTTGGTTGTGGTTTTAAGTAGCTGATTAAAAAATTTGCAGTTTATTTTTCATTATCGTCTTCGTCTCTAGAATGAAAGTAACTTTTAATATCTTCTAGTAACTTAGGTTTATTTGCTCTAAGTTTAATTAACCCATTATCCCGATATCCTAGATCTTCGATAGGATTAAACTTGTTTTCGCTAAGTATTTTCCAACGCCAGTTATAACCACGATTACTTTTCTTACCATGCCAATTATGATTTATTGTGACTGGTACATACCCTACATTTCCAGCTACGCATTCTTCACATTTATCAGCCCACTGCTGTATTGCTGCACTACTATATCCGCCGCTCTTGCTATCTAAACTAGAATCTTTAATTTGTCTAGTAAGTGCAAATGCCATAAACCAATCACCAGATCCAACAATACCCCAGTCTATTAACCCACCTGTGTGATTTAATGCAGTTCGTGTAGCAGCCCATGCTAAGCCTGATCGGCCACGTTTTTTAGGATTCCAATCATTATTGACCCAACGATTTATAAAACTTTTTTCAGTGCTAATGATTTCACCGTCTGGCCCTAAGTCATTAGCCTGTTCAAACATTTGTACAAACGGATGGTTATCTAATGCATCTATAGTATCTTGGACCCATGTGTCATTATCAAAATGTACATCAGCATCAATCCAAGCAATATATTTGGCATCCGCTGGTAAATGATTTATTCCAATATTCAATAAATTTTCTTTATACCAAAGTATTTCATCAGTTGTAAGTTGTATATGGTGGTTACAATCGGCATCAGTTACTGAAAATTTTTGTCCCTCAAAAATAAGTTCTACTGTCCATAGTTCTATATTTTTGAATTGCTTCATGTAGTTTACAAAATTATGATATAACCTGTACCTAGATTGATAACCTTCCGGATTAAATACGCAGGTTACGATATACAGCTTATCATTCTTCAATTAAATCTCCGTTGTGCTGACATAGCATTTGTGCATTAAAATATTATTTATATTAATAAAAAAATGAATTAAAAACTGGTTACGAGTTCCAGTGACATTCTATTGGTATGTCCGATTGCATTTATTTATTGATATAGCAGTATATTATTATTGCTATTTTATTACACTAGCAGTTCCATTTACGCAACGATTTATTGATGCGGCTATTAGGATCATGCGCTGTTTTCGACCCAGTTCGATGTTTCTTCATTCCCTTCATACGAGCACAGAAACTTTTACGACGTTTAGCTGCTTTACTGCCCTTTTTAAGTTTACTGGGTTTAGTAGTTACGGCAGTTTGCAATTTCGAACCAGGATGTTCTCGCCGATAACTGGCTACACCTTTTTTGTTTAGCCCACCATTTTTATTTTTGCCTGATGATTTTTGCCAGGCTGCTGCCTCGGCTAATAATTCCTCATCTGATGCAGATTCTAATAAATCCCAAATTGTATCAGAATCAACTCCTGCTTCTTCGGCGAGATAATCAACCATGGATTCTATCTGGTCAAATTGCTCATCTTCTGTTACCTGCTTGGGTTTTATATGTTGCTTTTTCATATTAACCGCAATAGCTGCTTGCTGGGCTGCATTGGCTGCCTCAGTCATTTCGTCGTCGTTAATTAGTTTGTAATTCAGTTTGCTTGCAATATGCGACCATGCTGTTGGATTTTCATTATTACCCCCTATAAATAATGCCGGCTTCAGGTTTGGCTCATTTTGCATCAATTGTTCTGTCGTTTGTTTGATAGCCAATTCTAATACACCTTTATACGGGCCGGTAACAACATCCCATAGGTACACTCCGACATATCCGTCTTCGATTAATGCGTCGCCAATAACAGTTAACTCACCATTCTCGCTTTCTACCCCATCGCCTCTTAACTGAAATTTACCCTGCGGATATTTTTTCTTAAGAATTTCCAGTAGATTTTGGCAAAAATCTACATTTGATTCTATTTTTTTCGCATTATTAACCGCAATAGCTGCTTGCTGGGCTGAGGCGCCGTCTTCCTCTATACTTTCGTTGGGTACACAGTTGTTGACCCTAACTCCACCTTTGATCTTGGTGCCAGTCTTATGCTTGCCTTTCCAGCAATGTGCATCAAGTCTCTGCTTGATTGCTTCATTTATGAATTCATTCGCTCTCATGATTACTGTTGGTTATTTTGTAAAGCCCCGCATCCCGCAGTCAACCCTAGATCGTGCTGTTCGTGAATCGCCACTGCCATGGAATCGTTCTGTATATCTATCACATTCAAATCGTCCGGAAACGAATATGAACTACCGTTTAAATCCAAAGCCAATCCAGCCTGCGCCAATTGAAACATAACCCAATGTAATTTTCTCTCTAAATCGCGCAAAGGTGTTCCTTCTTCTATGCGCGGATCATGCTTGAAAAAATCATCCATATCTATCTCCTATACAAATATTTAGTTATTTTTTTCATAATCTAATTAATGAATAAGTAATAGCATGAATATACAATGGATTCTTGCTGATAATCTTATTTTAGATCCCGATATTGATATCGATCGAATGAAAAGTGCCGGGGCATTCTGGGGCTCCTGGAAAACATGGCGAGCATATAATACTGATAATGTAGTTTGTCATGATATATCAAAAGCACAGGAATTGATCAAAAGAGCTTTTCAAGCCAACTGCAATTTTTATATCGCTAACTCAACATATTTGACACTAGGACGTCCGCAAGGAGTTAAGTTATATGAAGGCGACTTCATGGGACACAATGTTAAAAATCAAGATGAATTGGTAGCTATGAATTTAGCTGCAAGTATTTGTGATGTTGTATTATTAATGGGATTCAATTGGGAAAATCCCCCATCGACTGCTGATAAAATAGAAGAAGTCAAAGCCAATAATTACTTAGGATTAGTACACCAAGCTATAAAATCAACCCCCCACGTACAGTGGATATTGATAGATCACACTGCTGACATTCGACAAGATCTATTAACCTTACCAAATCTTGAGCAAGATACTTTCGAAAACGTTTTGGCTATTCTTGGTAGTTGACAAATAACAAATAAGACAGTATTATAACATTATGATGACTAAGGAGGTCTCAAAATGTTTAAAGATATGTTAGCAATTTTAGGCAGTGTTATCTTAGGAGCACTGCTACTTTTCGGTATCAGCTTTGGCGGATATCAAATGTACAAATTCCTTGCACCAAAATATCGTGCTGTAGATAATATGGTGTTCAAAGAAAGCGAACAATATAATGATGGTATGATTCGTGATCTGGAAAATCTCCAGATGGAATATGTCAACGGTGATGCAGATAAAAAACAAGCACTTCGTGCTATTGTATTGCATCGTTTTAGCGTATATCCACAAGATCGTATGCCACCAAATCTTCGTAATTTTTATAATCAACTTAAATCAGGATATTAATCATGGTTGAAACATTTGTGCTTTTTGCATCCACTTGGTTTATTACCTGGCAAGTACTAGTAGCATTTTGTATCTTTGGCGTGTGGAGTGAACATTGTGAATCTAGAGGATTTGCGGTATTTTGGGCACTTGCTGCTGCTGTATTGGGATTCTTTTACTTTAAGATGCCACTAATCCAAGTTGCGATGTATGCTGGAGCATATCTAGTAGTTGGAATTGTATGGAGCTTTTATCGTTACAAACGATTTATCGTTGCTAAGATTGAATCCATGAAGGAAATGAATCATCGAATGGATCGGATTAGTAATTATCATCCAAGTAATATGCTTAACGCCATTGCAGCATGGATCATTATATGGCCGTTTAGCTTGATCGAAAATCTGTGTGGGGATATAATTAATGGGATCGAAACACTAGTTAAGAAAGTATTCAAAGGTGTGTATAATCGTATTTACGAAAATGCAGTCAAACAAATCAACGTTACCGAATAAGGAATTTGAAATGAAATTAAAACTAATTGCAGTATTCTTCATGGCTTTGGTATTAGCCGGATGCGATGTACAACAACCAAGTGGCACATCGATTGAACGCAAAAAACAAGCAGAATTAAGCCTGCAAGCAATGCAAACAGTGGGTATGCCAGCCATCGTAAACTTTGCTGAAAAGCGTATGATGAAAGATATCATGGAATTGCGTGATCAAAATGTAGCAACAACAACTTACATTGTTGACATGAACGGAAAACTACACAAGATTTGTAATTCGGTCGGGTACGGATTACCCTATGCGACCCAATATACCAATCCACAAATGCCACAAAGAACATATGACGGAGGTTCAGTTTATGTACTGCCACAAGCCGATCCAAACGGCCTATATAGTCCTGCATCGGCGGATGGTACATGGATATTGTGTGTTGATGGCAAAACTGGTAAACCATCCCCTGTGTTTATGGAACCACGTGTTATTGTTAGCCCGATTGCAATCGGCGAATAATGATTGTATAATTAGAAAAGAACTTGCTTACTTTACTTTCTAAACATCCAGTCAACTTAGACCAGTTGGGAAAAATGGTTAAATATTGTAGACAAACTTTAGGCGAACGTGGCAAGCAATGGGACTATGACGGCGGATTCCGAGTACGATTTAATTTCAAAGAAGAAAAAGATCGTACTTGGTTTTATTTTATTTTTGCACCTTACTTAGAAGATCCACATGAAAGGTAAACTAGGATTCGCTTGTAAATGGATTGATACTCCAGAACAAGTTAATGGCATTAAAGCAACAGACGATGCTAAGAAGTACAACACAGGTGGAACTACAGTAGCTTGGCTTAGTCGCCAATCTAAAGTAGTTGCTGAACAAAAGCTATGGGATTTAATGACTCAAAACATTGAGTCAACCTATCAACTAGTTAAAAGGGTAAGTGAATTAGATGAGCAGCTTCGCATGGTTCGTATTAGTAGTGATATCCTACCAGTGTATACTCACCGGGATTGGAGTTATTTTTGGTGTCAGTCTGACGTTAGGCATTATGCTGAACAGGCGTTTGCTAAAATTGGCATGTTGGCTCGTGAGCGTGGGGTGCGTCTTAGCTTTCATCCTGGCCAGTTCACAGTTTTGGCTTCAGATAGTGAAGACATTGTTTCTAGATCAATAGAGGAGTTTGAATATCATGCAGACATGGCTAGATGGATGGGCTACGGCCAAAAATTCCAAGACTTTAAAATCAACGTCCACATTGCTGGGCGGCAAGGGCCAGAAGGAATCAGGCGTGTATTGGGACGCCTTAGCCCCGAAGCCCGTAATACCATTACTATTGAAAACGAAGAAAACGCTTGGGGATTAGATGATTGTCTTACTATCAGTGATATCGTGCCTATTGTTCTTGACGTCCATCACCATTGGTGTCGTGAGGGCGAATACCTCGCAACTGGGGATGATCGCGTACAACGTGTGCTGGATAGCTGGCGTGGTGTTAGGCCTACTATGCACTATTCTGTAAGCCGCGAAGATTGGCTTCCTGGACATGACGTAACCACATTACCTGATTACAAATCATTATTAGAATCTGGACACAAAAAACAGAAACTTAGGGCGCATAGTGATTTTTATTGGAATCGTGCTGTTAACACTTGGGCTTTGGGATTTTTAGATCAATTTGATATCATGTGTGAATCAAAAGGTAAAAATCTATCTAGTTATACATTATATGAGCAAATGAAAAATGGAATGGATCACGCCAGTTTGGCAGTATATTAAACAAGATTGGAACAGTAATCGAACGAGATTTCTCGCGGAAGTATTTGCTTGGACCTGTTCTGTAGTTAGTGCTCTGATATTTGCTTTTACTGCGCCTAATATTCCTATTGTACCACTTTATATGATTTTTATTAGCGGGTGTTGCGCAAGTGGATGGGCATGTTGGACCAGACGGAGCTTCGGTCTAATGGCAAACTCCGTCTTTTTGGTCACTATTGATTCAATTGGATTAATTCGTATGCTGATTATTCAGTAGTTTTCTTAGCACGTTTTGTAGCTGGTTTCTTTTCAGACGGAGCTTTTTTTGCAGCCGTCTTTTTTACGGATGACTTTTTAGCTTTTGTCACTGCTGACTTTACTTCAGCAACAGTATCAATACCTAGGTCTGCTGCTTTTGCAACTACCGCTGGTGCAATAGTAACCTTGACCCCTTCTACTACAATGGGTGGTTCAATCTTATATGGTGCTGCTGGCGTAGTATCTACAGTTTTAATTCCAAATACACGCTTAATAAATGTTAATAGCATAATGCTCTCCTGTTATATTATATTTAACTCTTTTGACGTATAGTTATAATTATTCTACAATAAAGTAGTTTGATTTTTGATTATTTTCAAAATAAGGAATGACACGAAGATTATTCTCTACATGGAGACCGCATACCAAAGGATGCCTTAGTGGCACAATATGATCAACGTGATAGGCAATACCTGTTTCTTTAGTTAGCCTTTTGGCTTCTTTATAAAATTCTTTAATGGCATTTTTATCTGCCCACTTCGGTGTGACAAATGATTTTAAGTTTATTCCATATCTTGCACAACGCCAGTCATTAGTTGGTTTATTTCCAGATTTCACACTATCAGCATCGATTAATTTTACACCTGGTATTGTCATAGCTATACCATTTTTCCAATCAGATCTTGGAGGCTTAATAGCTGGCATAGAAGGAAGCATTCCTATACCTCTTTCTTTTTTAATTCTTTTAGGCAATATAGGACCAACAAAAGTTCTTTTAAATTTAGCGTATTCTCTACTATTCATAAAATTATTTATGTTTATCTTGAAAGAACATAGTATAATTACTAATTATGTGCAGCCGCACATAAATAAATACTAGTAGAAGTACTAATATAAGGAAATCACAAAATGAAAACTTTTTTAAAATGGATCACAAGTCTATTCGCAACACCAACTTACGGCCAACGTTTAGAAGCGTTCATTGTAAGTAAACACCCGGTTAATCATGCAGATGTTGAGCACTGGGCAAATGCATTTGAACGTGCCACAAGCAAAGGATTAGTATAATGAAAAAATTCTTGAAAAACATTTGGGAAGTATTTGTGGAATCAAGAATGGCAGCTGCCAAAGCTACTATTCGTTACTATAATTATTAATCATATTGTTCAAACTACTTGACAAAAATGTGCAGTTGCAATATAATATAAATAAGATAGAGAACAGTTAGTGCCGAATGGGTCGGGCTAACATAAAAGCTCGCTTAATTTAGGAGTTCACTATGGAATTTATGAAAACACTTAATGAAGTACTTGATCCAATTAAAATGATTGATCAAGCTGAAAAAAACATGTCCTACATGATTGGATATGTACAACCAAAGGAATTGGCATCTGCACTGACAAAGTTGACAGAAGCTAATGCTAAGTTTGCCAAAACTAATTTAGAAACTTTGAAAACTGTTGTTGACGTAGTTAAAGATAACACAACAAAGTTTACTAAGAGTTTTGACAAAACTGCCTAATAATTAGTATATCCCTGATACAAAAAGCCCTTATACAACAAAGGGCTTTTTTTTGATTGACATTTGGCTTGATTTTGAGTATAATATAGTAGTAATAATTTTTTTCCATTAATCAATCAAGGAACTTGACATGAAATCAGGTATTTTAATTTTAGCGGTAAGCGTTGCTATTGTGTCTTTGGCAGGATGCAGTTCAACTCCTGAGTATCATGCTGTAACACAGGAATCTGTTGCGGTATATGAAAGACATGATTTTAGAGAAATTCAACAACGTGCAAGACTAAAGGCCATGGCACAGGCACGAGCTCGCGGTGCAAGTAGAGTAGAAGCTGAAACTATCGGAGCCGATGCAGGTAATCGCGCAGGTGTAGCAGCTTTTGAAGAATTCAATAGTCCACGAAAGTATGCACGCGGAAATTAATCAATAAATTTTGGTTGACATTACGACTATTCGATAGTATAATGTCTTGTAGTAGTAAAACAATTTTTCACTTAACTATAAAGGTTTATTATGAAACAACGTATTTTAATGTTATTAACAGTTGGTGTATTTGCACTAATCACTGGCTGTACATCAGCACCACAAAAACATACTGTATCATATGATACAAAGTCAACTCAAGAAGATGCTACTAGATATAATGACAGTGACGACTCAAGTGAAACTGCATCAGCTGACTCTGAGGCACAGGGTGATAATGCTCGTGGTGCTATTGCTGACCAACGTTTGGCCATGTCTGAATTTAAGAAAGATGGTGTAAAAATTATTTACGATCTTAAAGGACGTATTGTAGCCATCGAAGTTACGGGCTATGCAGCCACGTGGGGAGGTTCACATAATGCAGGACGTGAAGCGTATCGTATCGCTGAACTGGAAGCTAAAAAATCCCTAAATGATTTTATTCATAAAGAAACTATTATTTCCAAAACTTCGGTTGTTATGATCTCTGAAAATTTAGAACATGCACAAGATAATGTAGATAATAAATTATCCACTAGTAAGAAATCTAAAAACAACGAAGAGAAATCTGTCGACGAACTAGTGGCTACAGATGATGACGCACGTAATCGAATTGAGAACGAACAGGTTGATGATCAATCTCAAACACTGCGTAACAATGCGGCACGTATTGCCAACCGACTGCGTACCACCATCATTGCATCCAATCGAGGTATTATCTCAGGGCTGTACTATAAAGAAGGTGGCATTATCGATGGTGGCAAAGCTGTCAAGGTTGTGATGCGTTGGGATAAAAAACATAATTCATCGCGCCTTGAAATTGGCCGTATGATGAATATGTAATATCATGTTAAGATACGTTGCATCTTTAGTTCTGGCTTTACTGACTTCAGTGAGCCAGGCTCAAATATTACCCATAGTAGCACAAGTTCCATTTGGCACAATCGTCACTATTGGACGCTGGCTTACTGAAAATCCCGATCCAGTTTACTATATAGAAGTTGTGGGTGTGGGCCGTACCGTAGAAGAATCCAAATTAAATGGATTTAGATTGGCAGTGGAACAGGCTGTGGGTTCTGTACTGGCATCCGAAACAGTGGTAAATGATGCACGGTTAACTCGTGATGAAATTATTTCCTATGCATCCGGATACATAACTCAATTTACTATAGTTGATCAAACATACGATGCCAATAACGCATCGCGTACAACAATGAAGGTATGGATTAAGAAAAGTATTCTTGCCAATCGTCTGCTACATGAAAGCTCAGCCGCAGGTGATTTAGAAGGAGCCAAAGCTGCTGTTAATTTGTCATCGTTCCAGTATGAACGAGAGCAAGGGGACAGACTAGTTGGCACTGTGTTAAATGATTTTTATCGAATGGGAATGAATATTGAGCTAAAGCCAGCACGTATATCCTTTGATGACGAACGTAACGGCCTAGTGGAAATTCCTTTTCGATTAAGCTGGGATTCTAAATATATCAATTCACTGTTGGCAGCATATCAAGCCACTGCCCAAAATTCCAGTTACAACCTATGCAGAATCAATTGCAACGGTATCATATCGAATGTCAATATATCAGGCATAGTATTGCAGTTTTCCGATGCTGCCAAAGTACAGGCCTTAATTGATGTTATGATATCATCTGAGCCTCAAATTGAACTTACTCTAAGTTCACTACAGGGTCAAGTGGTGGTTAAACAATGTTTTCATTGGCCTGAATTGGATCATGTGGAAAACGGGCATGTACGTGGTGGGTATTTTGTTACCGTTTCTCCTATAAGTCCCAATAACGTAGCCGTGAATGGTAATTTTTATATGAATTCTGCGGTTCAAATTAAAACTTCTGCCGAACAATTGAAATTGGCCAGCAAGGTACAATTGAAATTAGTGCCAGCAGCCAAGTGTTCTGCTTAAATTTTGTCACATGATATGTGCCATAAATATTTGCTGTTGGCCCGATCTACAGTAAAATATATGCAGTTAACCTAGCAGAGCAAATATGACATCAACTATCTCAGAAGCAGACATCAGTAGCAAAGAACCTGGACAATTATTACAAGATTCGGGTATGTATGTATTCATGGATGAAGTGAATAATGAAACTATCAAACCCATTGTTGAATGGATACTCTGTGCCAATCATACGGCAAAGAAAAAACGTAAAGAATTATTATTGATGATTTGCAGCGAAGGTGGCAGTATGGATCATGCATTTGCCCTAATTGATGTCATGCGTAGCAGCTCCATACCAATTAAAACAGTGGGCTTAGGTACAATTGCCAGTTCTGGATTGCTGATATTTTTAGCCGGTACTCGGGGTCGTAGAATATTAACTCCCAATACCAGTATATTAAGTCATCAATATTCAGCATATACCGAAGGCAAACACCACGAATTATTTTCCATAGCCAAAGAATTTAATTTAGCCAATGAACGTATGGTGGAACATTATCGTGAAACTACAGGTTTAGATGAAGCCACTATTAAATCGCAACTACTGCCCACTAGTGATGTTTGGCTTACAGCAGAAGAAGCATTGGCCTTGGGCATTTGCGACTACATAAGTGACCTTAAAAAATAATAAATAACTAATGCGTTATTATGAATTCCGTTATCTAATAGAAGGTTATCCACAAGCACAAGCTGCTTTTATACAAGCAGGTGCCGACACAGCCTCTGTACAAAAAACTATAGCCGACTTCAAACAATTAGTTACACGCAATCAAATAAAAGACATTAATCAAAAGAACATAGACTGGTGGGCAAAACAAGGTTGGGATAAGTTTAGCCAATTTGTCAATCAAGCAGCAGCCGTACCCAGTAAATCTCAAATTGAAAAAAAGAAATTACCCGGACAAAGTATTAATTTAGTTGATAATGCTCAATGGTTTATAGTAATTCCACTTGATAAAGATGCCAGTTGTTTTCATGGGAAAAATTCAGATTGGTGTACTACAAAAGTACATCAAAGTTATTTTGAACAATATTTTTATAATAGACAAGTAACTCTAATATATTGCTTTAATAAATCAACCGGCGGTATGTGGGCCATAGCCGTACATAAAGACACAGATAAATTCGAAATGTTTGATCAGAAAGATAGAAGTTTAACAGTAGATGAATTTAAACGACAAACCGGGTTAGATCCTGCTCAACTACGTGATATGGCCTTAGGTGATGTACATCAACCTAAAGTACAAGCCACACGTGATAAATGGAAAGATTCCAAAGCATTGACTAATAAATTATTGAATGACTTACCAGAAAAAACTAGATCATCTGAGATAGAAAAACAATTGCTATATAATAAATCTAGAAATGAATGCCTGAAGTATATTCGCAAGATCGGATCAATTGATTCTAATGATTTTCCATTGGCAATAGAGATAGCAGCAGTTTCACTAGATAGTCATGCAATACAACATATTAAAAATCCAAAACCTATTGTGCAAAAAACAGCAGTTTCACAATATGGTGGAGCAATACAATATATTATCGAAGCTGGTATTACACCCACGGAAGCAGTACAAATAGCAGCAGTTTCAAATGATGGTAGTGCAATAGTTTATATTATCGACGCTGGTATTACGCCTAGTGAAGCGGTACAACGGGCAGCAGTTTCACAATATGGTGGAGCAATACTATATATTATCCGCGCTGGTATTACGCCTAGTGAAGCGGTACAAAAGGCAGCAGTTTCAAATGATGGTAGTGCAATAGTTTATATTATCGACGCTGGTATTACGCCTAGTGAAGCAGTGCAAATAGCAGCAGTTTCACAATATGGTGGAGCAATACTATATATTATCCGCGCTGGTATTACGCCCACGGAAGCGGTACAAAAAACAGCAGTTTCACAACTTGGTCGTGTAATACGATATATTATCGACGCTGGGATTAAACCCACGGAAGCAGTACAAATAGCAGCAGTTTCAAATGATGGGCTTGCAATAGAATTTATTATCGACGCTGGTATTACGCCCAGTAAAGCGGTAAGGCGAGCGTATTACAGCTAGTGAAGCAGTAATCCAAGCAGCTGGCAAAAGATAACCATACCGTTTGACAATATAATGTAGCCGTGTTACTATAACTTAACATTAACATTATAAGGAAGTTGAATGCCCAGTTTAATCCCCATGGTAGTAGAGCAAACCTCAAAAGGCGAAAGATCCTACGATATCTATAGTCGGCTATTACGAGACCGTATTGTTATGCTGGATACAGATGTCAATGAAACTAGTGCAAGTCTAGTAGTGGCACAGATGTTATTTCTCGAAGCCGAAGATCCCGCTGCAGACATCCTATTTTATATTAATTCACCAGGTGGGTCAGTTACAGCGGGCATGGCTATTTACGATACCATGCAGTTTATTCAGTGTGACGTTTCAACTATTGTCATGGGACAGGCCTGTAGTATGGGTAGTCTACTGGCACAAGCAGGCACCGCTGGCAAACGTTTAATCCTTCCCCGCGCTAGACATATGATTCATCAACCATCAGGTGGTGCACGTGGACAAGCTACGGACATGCTGATTCAAGTTAATGAAATTCTCAAGATGAAACGGGAGTTAACTGGAATCTACGTGACGCATAATTCTGCAAACAAGACATACAGTGAACTGGAACAGGATATGGAACGGGACAACTTTATGTCAGCCGAAGAAGCTGTGGCATATGGTCTAGCTGACAAAATTGTTGCCAAACGAGGACAGTAACCTTCTGCGTCTGACTATTGAACTAGAGAACTAAGGCGCGAAGCGCCCTAGCTCCTGAGCCACAATGAAAAAAGTTTTAATTGATCCCGATAGTTATAAACCCATTAATCCCGGTCGGCTGTCTGAGATGATGACAGATTGGTGTAAACTGCAAAATCTAGAATACGGACATGACTATGCCTGGAGTTATCGACCCATATCTCTAAATAACCTTCCTCACATAGTAATGGAATTTCGTTTTTACAACGATGACAGCAACGTAGCAACCATGTTTGCACTAAAATGGCGTAGATAAATGATAGATAAAGAACTTACGGGAAAGTATACCGACGAAGAAATACAGCAAATAGGCCTATGGTTAGATCAGTATATGCCCAATCCGCCCTTATCTCTTAAACAACGATGGAGTGTGGGACATCACTGGATACAAAATGATGAATTCTCCTTCGGCAGATGGGCATACAGTTTACTGATGATCGAGATGCTACACTATTCGCACTACGCTGGGAAAAATAACAGTCCAGGATGACAATGAAATCGTGGATTTACCTGGGAGGGAATAGATGATTATAGTTAAAATACCACATAATGATACTCAGTTACTTGCTACTAAACGTGCCATTAAAATGAGTAATTGGTGTAAGGAAAACGGACTAGTACATAGTAAGGACTATGATTGGGCATTTAGGAATCTGTCAAATGAAATACACTTTAGATTCTATAGTGATGATCAAAGCCTAGCCACCATGTTTGCACTATTATTTAACAAAGGCAGATGACTAAATTACTGTATCTAGATGATACTGTAAGTATGATTCTATACAGTGTGGAGATAGAAAAATTTGTGGCCAAAATTTTTTGATCAGCTGATTTAAATCCTGATGAAGTTTTTGACCCCTGGGGTCCTACATAGTGGAAGAAGATTGATTTATACGATCCAGGATTGACAAAATTGATTTATACGATCCAGGATTGACGCAAAGCTAGTATACATACAATGTATTGTAGCTAAAAAACAACACCGGGGTGTCCGAAGTTTTTGAAATAGCTAAATTATAGCATGTAATTTTATAAAATGCAAGCGCATAAAATGCAAGCGCATAAAATGCACGCTGTAACGCATTAGTACAGCGTAGTGTACATAATGCGTTACAGCGTGCTTGCTACGCTTACAGCGTGCTTGCTACGCTTACAGTTTGCTTGTTAGCTGTAATGCTAACTAAGTTAGCTAGTGCAATAGTGCGCACTTTTACAGTATGTAACACGTTGTTAGCTACGTTGTGCGTTACAGCACTTTGCGCTAGCAGTTTGTTGCGTGCGCTAGCAGTTAAGTATTGTGCTACTTGTAGCTTAGTTGCTAATTGGCCGTTAATAAAATACATACTGCTAGCGTTGTTAAATATAGCGTATAAGTACAGCGCATTAGTTTGCTTGTGCTTAACTATGCTATGTACGTTAGTGTGTGTAAAATAGTTACTTTGCGTTGTAAAGTTAGCTACGTTGCTAGCGTTGTTAGCTTCAATATTATTTGCACTTTTTTGTACAGCGTTAGCGTAAACGTTAGTAAATGCGCTAATGTTGCTAAAAAGTTGCACGTTAGCACTAACTACTTTTTTAATGCTAACTAAGTTGTGTTTTGCGCTAGTAGCTACTTGCGTAACGTAGCATACGTTAGCAAACGTAGTGCTTTTGTTAGCAAGTAATACTTGTATAGTTTGTGCGCTAATTGTGTTAGCGTTAGCGTGTGCTGTAAGTGCTTGTTGTGCTTGCTGTAAATTTAACATTTTTGTTTACGCTTATAAAATGTGTTTAAGTTGTTTACTGCAACTAAATTATACTGCTAACTGCGCTAATTTGCAAGTGCTACTTTGTTGCAAAAAAACAACGCTTGCTAACTGCTGTACTGCTTACTATGCAGTAATTATACTGCTAACTGCGCTAATTTGCAAGTGCTACTTTGTTGCAAAAAAACAACGCTTGCTAACTGCTGTACTGCTTACTATGCAGTAATTATACTACTTGCGTAGCTAATACGCAAGTAGTATTTTGTAAGTTATGCGCTAGCAAATAAGCGCAACAATACGCTATTGTTGTCCGTTGTTACAATTTGCGCATTGTAACGCTTTGCAATAATTAGCAAGTTAGTGCATACTTGCGCTTTAGCTACTTTAACTGCTATAAACTTAGCACGCAAGTTAGTATAAACACGCTTAGTAAAATATTGTGCTTGTACTGCTTGCGCTAGTGCTTGCGCTTGTGCGTGTTGTTCGTTTGTGTACAAGTGCGCATTTTTTGCATTTTGCGCTTGCACTTGTAACACGCTTATATAACGTGCGTGCTTTACAGCGTTGTTTTTTGTTGTTAAAACAACGTGCGCTACTGCTTGAGGCTTTTTTTGCATTTTGTTTACGCTTTATAAAATGTTGTTAAGCTACTTGTTTACTGCAAGCTAAATTATACTGCTAACTGTGCTAATTTGCAAGTGCTATTTTGTTGCACGTTTACAACACTTGCTAACTGCTGTACTGCTGTACTGCAAGCTAAATTATACTGCGCATTGTTTTAATTTGCAAGTGCTATTTTGTTGCAAAAAAACAACGTAATTAACGCTTGCAATTTAGCGCAAACGACTTTACAATGTAGTTGTTGTTAGCAGTTAGCAGTTAGCAAGTGTTGTTTTTTTGCAACAAAGTAGTGCTTGCAAGTTAGCGCAAAATGCGTTACAATGTAGTTGTTGTTAACAAAAAGGAGCTGTACTATGTTAAATAGCACAAACGTTCGTCGCCTAGGCGAGATGGCGGCAGAATTTGGCCTTGATTCTTTTTTCAGCACAATGCGAGTGTTGCATAATTGCGACAACAAAGACCAGCTTAATACGCAGGACGAAGCTGTACTGTATAACATAGCAGAGGAAGCTGTGCAATACGTTGTGCAGTATCAAATGTCAGCACTAAAAGAAGCTTTAGCAGAACTTAACGCTAAAGTGTAACAAAAAAGCACTTGCGTTTTAATAGCGCAAGTGCTACAATGTAGTTGTTGTGCAGTAAGTAGTTTAACTTTTAACAAAAGGATCTACTATGAGCGTAAAACGCCTAGCTGTTTTTGCCCGTGAACGCGGCCTGGATGACTTCTGTGACGTCATGCTGACACTGGACCAAATGGATCAGAAGGGAGACCTGATGCCAGGAGACCCCATCTTTGATCTGCTCGAGGATGTTAACGAAGAGTTAACACGCTTTATGAGCCTGTACCGAACCCGCATGCTCAAACCCGAATACGTGCAGACCTATCCCGAGACTGCACTGGCTTAAACCAAGGGGCTCGGGCCCCGTTTTTAGGTTGAAATCTGCAGGCCAAATTCTGCAGACCAAATTCTAGGATCAAATTTCTCAGGAGAACTACATGGCTTCAGTAGAAGGCAAGACCGTCAAGGTGGGTGACTACGTTTGTTTTAAATCAGACTTTGAGCAAACGGGCAAAATTGTCAAAATTAACGGCAATAACTTGACCCTGTTCAGGGATGACGAGGGGTTTGGCGGCGACTACATTGGCGGCGAGAACTACACAACGGTACACGCCGCCGACTGTTGGATCGATTAGTCCAGGGGCTCAGGCCCCATTTTTTGTTTATTTTCTTGGCCTCAAAATCTAGGATGAAATTCTCAGAGTCAAATTCCCAGGGTCAAATTCTTGACCCTCATCTCCATTATCAAATCTGCTAGACCAATCTCTCGTCAGCCTCTGACTCCACAGGCGAAATTCCCAGGGTCAAATCGTCATGGCGAAGGTCATACACAAGGCCAAATCTTTAACGCTACACGACAGAATCCTAACCTTGACATCACCTCTAGCCGTTGATGTTGGTCTACGAAGTCTAGTTCTGTCTACGACAGGGTCAAATCGTCTCGCCAATATTAAATCCCTGAAGGGATTTTGTAGAATTGACCTTTGCTGTCAAAGGTCTCGGCTAATGTCTAAGCCTCTGTTTCGCAGGGTCAAATCTTAGACTGAAGTCTGCTGCCTAAGTCTCAGGATAAAGGCTTCGTGTAGCTCGTCAACTTCTTCCTGCCAAAGATACAGGTCAGTTCTGGGATCGTAGTATTGACCTTCACGTACATCATAGTAAAGAACACGCCCTGTGGCAAAGGCATAGGGACCTTCTAATCCCGGGCGAGGTTTGTAAGGCCAAGTTGCAGATTTCTGTCGCATAATAAAGTCTCGATATTGAAATTTCAAACGTGTCGTCTAAGACGAAAAGTCTAAGATTGAAGTCTAAGATTGAAGTCTATTTGGGAAAACATCGCCCTAGGATCGAGGCCACAAGCATAACACCTAGAACTGCCAGTGCAGGATAAGTTAGATAAAATATCAAGTTTAACACGTTTGTCTCCCCTGCCTGTAGGCTGAGCTGTTAACTGTTGATGGTGCGGAAGGGACTGTAAATGTCTTCAACCAATCGTTGCTGTGCAGTGGGACTCCACTGGCTGAAATCCTTAACTGACCCAGCCTCAAGATATATTCCTGTCTCCTGCTGCTGTGTATAGTCAGGGTCTTCGTATACTACTTCGAATGATGTCATTGCGTCAATCCTGGTTAAAATATTATTATACTGTCTGGGCTCCTGTCTGTCAAGCCCAGGTGATTTCGGTACCCTGGATGGTGTGATCCAGTCCCTGCTCGATGACATAGAGGTCTACGGTATAGCCATTCCGCTTCAATAGTTTAGAGGCCAAATACCATTCGTTACTAGAGGGGCGCGACCAAAAAGAACCCCCCAATCGAATACCTCGTTTTCCTGACTCCGCGGCATCTTTGATCAAGGGATAAACTGCCTCCACCTGTTTTATATGGTCTGATTCCATTAACTGTTTAGCCTCGGCTGCTGTGATCTTCATAGCGGATTCCTGTTGGGTTACTTAACAGTGATTATAACTGACAATGATGTAATTGTCACCCGATAAGATAAGGTCTACTCCAGCTCTTTGGTCCGCATCGCTGCGTATATCAATGCCGCGCTGTCGCGATTGCCCTTTAGGTATGCTTCAACGTAAGGTCGTAACTCCTCGTCAAAATTGGTAAGGTCGTAGTGCTTACAGCCCCCGCATCCGCCCATTGAATGCTGAATACTTGCGTCCATCATCGCTCGTGCAACCCGTTCCCCAAATTCTTTGACTTCCTCTGATGGGTAGTTGGGCACATTCATATTAAATCCTCGCTTTCGTTCTTTAGTGTACTGTGATTATACCCAAAATTGACGTAATTGTCAACCCCTGTTGAAGAAGTTGACTATTCTGTTGCCGGTTGTCTAGCGGCAACGGCTGCAAGTTCAGCGGCATTGTGCTGTTGAGCAGCCACTGTACGCTTGGCTTCCTCATGTATACGAGTTCGCTGTTCTATCATAGCCGCCGCCACCATACGCTTGGCTTCCTCATGTATGCGAGTTCGCTGTTCCATCATAGCCGCCGCCACCTCATATGCCTTTTCCGCTAGACGGTCGTTATCTATTCGTGTTCCGACTCGGGCCAACAGTCCCGTCATAGCATGGGCTGCCAACTGATCTAACATCTCACGTTTTTTGTCATCGATCATAGTCTTGCTCCGTATCGTTTAGTGTATAACTATTATAGCCGTTTTTGATTTAATTGTCAACTACCAGGATATTTGGGTACCTGTATCTTCTGTCCGATGTAATGACCGTAAAGACTTCACCTTGAACCCTTGTTTTCTTAATAGGTCACAGGCTACAACCCATAGTACTTCGGGAGGATTACTGTCTCCGCCAGTCCAAAAAGGACCCCCAATCGAATACCCCCGTGACCTTTTGCCGCGGCCTCTTTAATATAAGTATACACCTTAGCTACTTCTTTCTCTGCTTGCTGGAGGGCAAGTTTTCTAGCTGCCTCTGCTGTGATCGTCATTGAGGATTCCTGTTTGTTTACTGTATAGCTATAATAACTGACAATGATTTAATTGTCAATACCACAATGTTCTAATAGTGCCTGCGACAATTCGTCACTTAACGTAGGGTTGACGTTGGATTTGATATGTGCTGCCCACACCCTGTACCACCCCTCTCTTACGCGGTCCAGGACCGCTTGGCCCTCAGGGGTTTCAATCCAGTCATCATTGATGCACGTCATCATCTACTCCAGTTGTTAATGTACTGTGATTATAACACCTGACTATTAAATTATCAACTGACACAACCGCTGTGTCAAAGCCCTGTACATACCCCTCCTGGTGACTCAGGGTCATGTGGTGATGAATCCAGGCTTGGAATCCTGCTAGGTCTACCTCCTGAGTTTTTACCCACTCGTACATCTGGACTTCGGTGATGTCTGCCATCGCATAGGTTTTATTTTTACTTGCTATCTGGTTAGATGAACGAATGTATCGCATAATAACTCCTTTTCTGGTTAGATGAACGAATGTATCGCATAATAACTCCTTTGAGTGGTAGTCTACTGCTATTATAAACAGAGACGTCGTAATTGTCAAATGGTAGAGGGATTCGAACCCTCACAGACGAGTCGGTCGTGTTCGCTCGTCCCAACAGTTTTTGCCATGAACACGAGGGATGGGGTTACCCGTCATCTCCTATCCGTATCGGCTCGTCCACGTCGGCGGATACCATTTTCGCCATACCATATTGAAATACACTTACTGGATAAACTTGCTACGACTGGGCGTAGTCACCTCTAGTTGGCTTTATCACATCCACTAATAAATGTACTTCAATATGGTGTCTAACGTGGGATTCGAACCCACAATGTGCAACGGTGTCGATGACGTTACCATCATCGGGGGGTTTAAGCATCCCACCGCCGTCTGCGACTCTCCAGATCGCCGGATAGACAAGGTATTAAAATACATTACGCTGGTCTACGTCCAGTTGCGCTTTTGACTTCCATCGCATATAAATGTATTTCAATATAACTAGATTATACTAGATGTTGACGTAGTTGTCAACCCGCTTCAGTAATGAAACCCCTAAGCTTCTGCTCCGGCACCGACTGTAACAACTCCGCCAGGGCAGTCAAGTCTTCATTTCTAATGTCAACCTGTATCTGCAATAACACCATGTCAATTAGGCTGCTGTCCATCGTCTACTCCCGTTTGTTTACTGTAACTAAATTATACTGAGAATTCCTCAGTCAGTCAAGCGTCGGCAATATTACTCTGCCGACAGATCAACTATGCCGGCAGAGGATACTGGGGATTACAATGTTGTTAATACATTACAATGTTGCTGATACGCAAATACGTGTCGTAACTGCAATAATCACGCTTTGCAGGCATTACACGCACGCGAGCCTGGGGATAGAGTGCTTGCAAAGCATCAGCAACAAATTGTAGCTGTGCTGGACTAGTGCTGTGATAAAAGCCGTAGGCTACGCTACGCTTGTTAGCGTCTAGACGACTTGTTTTGTTAGTGTAAGTACACGTAGGGGAGAGGTTAGCGTAGTCTAAGAACTTTTTTGCACTGCTGCGCACTTGTGTAACTGTTGGCATTACTAGCTCCTGTTTGTTTACTGTAAAGTTATTATACTGCGGGTCCGGCCGATTGTCAAGCGTTATTTTGCATTAGCTTTTTTAATACTGCTTTGTTGCAGTCAACCAATGTCAACGCTGTATTACTGCGTTGTTGCAATTTAGCAATGGCGTCAGCAAGTTGACCAGAGGTAGCAGTATCACTAAGAGTAGCGTAGTATAACGCATTTCTAGCGTTAAAATTGTTATGTATGTCAGCAGTAACAACGAAAAACTGCGCACTTAAATTCTTCTTAAGACGAACAGTTGCGTACAGTGTATTCTGTGCAGAGTTTGTGTTTAACATTTTTGTCTACGCTTATGAAAAATTGTTTAACTTGTTACTGTAAAACTATTATACTGCCTAACTAACTAATAGTCAAGCAGTATAACATTACGTTAGCAAAAAATGTCGTCATGCAGTGCATAGTCCATGTACATAGTGCCGTCTTCTAGCACCACTACGCTTACATTGTTAGTGTAGCAACTTGTGCTGCCGCTCATATCGCCCATTACTGCCAACGCCTCTACTACTTGCACGCTAACAATTTTGTCTGCAATATTAGCAAAGTCCTGCACTGTGTCGTATGCGTCCTCGTCCAGTGTGTAGCACGCCAGCAACGCTGTGTCGTCTCCGTCATAGTCTTTAACATCGTCTGCTATGTCAGTGTTTTTAACTTGCGTTAGCTTAATAAACTGCTTGCCCAAATCTTGTGCTATAAACATATACGCTCCGTTTTGTTTACTGTAACTAAATTATACTGCTAACTACGCTAATTTGCAAGTAGTGTTTTGTTGCTGCTCAACAACACTAACTAACTGCACTACAACTAGATTATAAAGCAGTATTATTAAAAAGTCAACCCCTTCAAAGTGTTGTATGTATACAACATTGATAAAGCTCTTGACAATTACGTCATTATGCACTATAATTATTTAAGTTAACAAACGGGACAAATTATGTTGCAAAACACTATTGTAGTCAACAATAACTCTGTAACTGTTGCTAATGCGCAACGCCCTTTTAGTAACAATTTTTTGTTTAACCGTGCAATTAAAACAGTACGTACCCGCAACGGCCGTGACGCTTATGTTGTTAGCGTAACGTGTGCAGCTGACAGCAACGAGCCAGGGCGTGTGTATTTTTGTACATATACAGCAAAAGGCACACTCTTAGAGTGCCTATGCTAAAGTAGTAAAATACTGCTTGACTATTGACCGGTCCTGCAGTATAATAACAGTACACTTAAACAATTGGAGCGAACCCATGTTTGATATCTCTCGTATTGCCCGTGTTTACAACGGGCGGATTGGTTGTATGTGCGGCTGTAACGGCAAGTACAGCTACAATGAGGGCGTGCCGCACGAGGACTGGCAAGGTGAAGTCAACGTGCGTAGCGTTAAAATCATTGCTGGCAAAGTGTTTAAGAATCCAAAGGCCAACTACACAGAAAGCCCAACGTATGTATTCGTTGAGGACCGAGCCAGGAATCGTATGCAGGTAGTTTACTTCAAGTAATCAAAATGGGGCCGAGGCCCCATTTTTCAGTAGGTATTTGACTGCACAGGGTCAAATTCTGATGTCAAATTCTATCGGCCAATTCTACAGGCCAATTCCCACACTTGAATCCGCATCATTCCTGCCGCTTGAGAATCTTCCCATCTAAGGGTTAAGTATTAGTCCTGAGATTTAAGTCGTGTATATGAATGATATGCCCTCATCAGACTGGTGGTGTCAATACAGAATTAGTTCTTCCCGCCAGCTGACTAATCTCTCATCATGAATCAAGGTTAGCCTGGGGCTAACCTTGATGGTGTCGTCTAGGATTTGAATTCTACAGACCAATTCTAACCCGCAAATTTTAGAATTGACGTCTGCAATATCAAATCTAGGATTTGAATTCTAACTGCGGAATCTCGTTGTCTTCTTCTTCCCACTCTGACATCGTCACGCTGATATTAAACGCATGGTCGATATCTTCAGGCACGTTCTCCTCAACCCAGTCGCTATTGCCCTGGATTGTAATAGTGTTTTCACCTGAACCCGTATTGTACTCGCCGCAAAAGCCTACTCCTGGCTCATAGTACATGGCTTCAATGTGAAAGCCCAGCTCCTCCAATTCCCGATATGCTTCGACCGGAGGTGACCACGCTGATTCAAAGTTTAACTGCAATCCGTTTTCAATGTCCTGCCATCCCTCGCCGCCCACGTCCCATTTGGTACCCCATTTGTCCACGCAAAAGTCATACCACGTAGCATAACCGTAAACAGATAAATTTCGTACAATTTTGGCTTGGTTGGCTGCTTCCTCGACATCATCACCAAACGAACCTGACACCGTGTCTTCAAGGTCTCGGGGAATGGGAATAAAGGTCTGTAATAGCTTACCCTCCTTGAACCCGTCTCTAGCACGAGACGTCATTGAGGGATCTTTGTGTGTTAGCACTACTGCGTTCTGGCACCAATTGGGCATATCAGCTCCTGATGTGTTGAATAATTGTCACTACAACTACATTATACTCGATATTGACGAAATAGTCAATACAGAGATTCTAGAGCCATTTCCTGTGCTACGTCTGGGTACTCTTCACTGAGCTCGTCTAACTCGTCAGCAGTGAGTGAGGTACCATCCATAAAGGCGGCATAGCTAAAGTAAGTATCAACAAAGTCAGGATAATCTTTGGTATCGACACCATCAACCTCTAAACTATTGCGATCTACTTCGCGTCCGTTTATTTGCATGTTACTGCTCCTGTAGGTTTACTTAACTAGATTATACTGGATATTGACGAACTAGTCAATGGGGCTTGCGCCCCATTGTTTAGGAAAACTCGTAAATGTTAACTGTGGGGTCCAGTGCCAACAATTCCTTGGCTGCTGCCATTAAGAATCGATATCTGCGAGCTACTTCTGCACGGGGCAACTCGCCATCGCATGTCAAGTTTTCTGGACTCAACTGTGAATCAATAATCCCTGCAATTCTCTGACGATCCTGTGCATTCTGCAAGCTGAGTTGTGGACGATTAAATGCGCTAGCAAATGCATTTTCTTTGTCTACTAAAGCAGTGAGTTTGGTAACTTTCATTTAGTTCTCCGTTTGTTTACTGTACTGCTATTATACTCGATATTGGCGGAAATGTCAATCGGCATCCATGACCAGTCGGCCGTAAGTCTTGTAAAACCAGCTAAATTCAGATAACTTACCAGGATTATACCAAGGTAGATATTGCATGGATCCCAATTTCATCAAGGCCACGGGAAACAATGAGTCAGCTACCTTGGGAGGAATACTGCGCAATAGTGCTTCATATTCAACGGAACTTAGTCGTTTCCAATGACGCATAATGTTTGACGCATCTTCCTGAATTTTGTCAGTCGTAGACTCGGGAGCAGGAAAATTCTCCCTGCAGTACTTCAACAGGGCATTAATTTTCGGATATAATTCTGGGCCGTCATCGACACCACGGCAGTCATCCAACAACTGCAATGCAGTAGTATATCGTATATTATTGTCGAGAGTTTGATCGCTGTTCATTTATTTTACTTAGCCTTTGCTTTGGTGACAACGTATCCTGAAGTCTGTAGGTATCGGACCATGTGATTTATTGTCTGCTCTTCTGCGGCCTCTACATTAGACGTATATAGGTCGTGTTCAACCTGGTCGCATGCGGATACAAATTTGGCAAGTTGAGGAATGAGCATGGATTCTAACGTGGCATAGACTATATCACCCCACTCGCCCATGGCCATTTCCGTTAAATTTTTAGTGAATTCGGCCACGAACTTTTCGTCTGCATAGATGGATTTGGCCAACTTGCCGGCCGCAGGCACCTTGGCCTTTTTTAGGGCTTCGTCAGCGAAATTATCATGCAACGTATTCCTGATGTGTGAAGCAAGTAGGTCAGTGACGAATTTGTCTTTGATGGTGATGGTGATTGGCATTTTTAGATCCCGTAAGTTGTGATATATGTATTATACTCGATATTGATTCAACAGTCAAGTATTTAGACTGCGGTTTCGACCTTGCGACCTCGAGGTTTGAGACGATCAATTTCGCTTTGCAATGCCAATACTATCTCAGCGTTGCCACAATCAAAGTTATTTGACAACAGGTACTGACAGGCTGTGTCTTTGTTCATTGGCGCTGGTAATTCAATAAGGGCAATGTCTTTGTGTCCGGCACGTTCAAGCACGCGAGCGCGGTCCAGTGAGTTAGCGAAACGTGCGGTTAATCCAGTGGTTCTACGGCTTACACCAGCGACTTTGAAAAGTTTCATATACTGCTCCATGAGAAAAAAAATTAATAATGAGAAACCACAATCAATGGGGCTTTCGCCCCATTGTTTATACAGCGTCTTCGACAATCGACAGCATATTGGCTGGCACTTTCCAAAGTCCGTCTATGGTCTTAACCGTTACAAACTTCTGTGCAATCTTAGTCACATGGCCAGTGATGTTTCTGCCAGTGCGGCTGCTGGTAAAGTTCACGTTCACGCCCAGCGAAAGTTCACGCTTGACATCCTTGACCAACTCACTACGAGCATACCTAATAGCTTCTGACAGTAAGTTTAATTCGTCGTTGTTAAAGTTACTGAATTGAATAGCATAGCGAACTTCTTGTAATGTCTTCATCTTCAACTCCGTTGTGTTAGTGTATAACTATTATAACCAAAATTGAATCAATTGTCAACCAGTTCAGCTTGCAAGTCTGGACCCAGCTCAACAAAATCGCGACCATAAGAACGATAGTACCATACGCCATCGTTGCGCAGGATGTAATCAAATTCCTTACTGCGCCCGGAGATTTTATACATGCCAAAGTCCCAATAACTCTGGGCTTGACACTTTGTCTCACCACGATCACGAGCGTAAAACGTAGTCATTTTGTCGTATAACCGATCATACTCCCGTAAGTCCATGCCTGCCTCGGCGGCACTGAACGGATGCTGAACCCCAATCGTCGGGGCTAGGCTGCTGATGTCGCCCAGATCAATAAGCTGGCGCAATTGAGTAGGGTCCGAGTAATGATCCCGCAATAGCCGCCCATTAAAACTCAAATAGCCATCCCAGTGGCAGTACACTTGTTTAACTGTACCGTCTGCGAGTTCGATTGCGATAGTTGACCGTGTTGCCATTTGTTACTCCTGTAGGTTTACTGTACTGCTATTATAACCGAAAACGACGTAATTGTCTAGTGATATTTTCACTAGCAATAAAACGACTCGTCTCTTTCTTCTGCACCAATCGCCGTATATACAGCTTCCCGAACCGCTGTATCCAGGGCCTCGGCCCGACCGGGTTGCTGTGCCAACTTCTCCAGGAGTTTATAAGTTTCGTACCAGGAAAGCCGCTGAGCTAGACTCAGCGAAACAATATTGCCCACTGCTAGATTACCCTCTGGGGTGTACATTTCGTAATCTTTTGTATCCATTTCGTTTACTCCCGGTGTGTTTACTGTACCAGTATTATAACCGATAACGATTTATTTGTCAAGCCGTTATTCAATAATCAATATAGGATGATCAAGGTCCAGTGTGTCAAGCATCACTTCGAGATGTTCGTCACAGTTAAGAATCATACCCGCAACAGGTATGGTTTCATCAATAATACTGTTATATACCGTTACGTTTGAGTCTAACTGCTCTTCTGAGAGTGTTGAGATCCACTGGGCTAACTCTCGATAAGTTGGTGTCATTTCGTTTACTCCTTAGTATGCAATTTTGTGAACATTTTCATTTTTGCCGACATAAAATGTTCGGCCATTCATTAACATTCGCGCAGTACGGGTTGACTGTTTGCGGTAGTCGTTGCCGTTCAAGTGGAACAATTGTCCTATTTTAAGTTCTGCAAATAGCCAAGTATTGTACATCTCTGCTCCCGTTTGTTTACTATACTGCTATTATAACCGAAAACGATTTAATTGTCAATAGGCATCTAGGACCAGTTGGCAGTAAGTCTTGGCAAACCAGCCAAATTCAGATAACTTACAGGGGTCAATAAGATCAGCTAGTTGATAATGAGCTAAGCCCAATTTCATCAAGGCCACGGGAAACAGTGAGTCAGCTACTTTGGGAGGAATACTGCGAAGGAATGCTTCATGTTCAATTGAACTCAACTCCCCTCGTTTCAGGATGTTCCGCATATCTTCCCGAAGATCGAGTGTAGACTCGGGAGCAGGAAAATTCTCCCTGCAGTACTTCAACAGGGCATCAACCCGTGTATGGACTTCTGCGACGTCATCGATGCCTCGGCAGTTATCCAACAACTGCAAGGCAGTATGATATCGTGTGGGAATTCCTGCATTGGCGGCACCAACACTGGCGGCTGCGGCCAGTGCCATAATACTGCCAAGAAAATGTCTGCGATCCATTTACTGCTCCTGTTGGTTTAATGTACTGCTATTATAACCAAAATTGAATCAATTGTCAAATGATTCTTCGCCAATTTCTGTCACCGTCTCGTCAACGACTTGAACCCCAATGATGCGATATGTTTGCGTCAGGTCACTGACGCCAACAAACGCCTCTGTAAAGTCTTGGTCCCTGGCAAGGAAGTTCAATACTGCCTGTTTATCTGCACCTTCGGGAACTTCAATTTCTTGACGAATTACTGTGGTGACGTATGCTTTCATTATTGACTCCTGTGTGTTTACTCAACTGCTATTATAACCAGAATTGACGGAAATGTCAAGTGTTGGTGACGGGAACGTGCATTATACTCGCACCCGCCACCCCTAGCCTTAGTCTGCTCTGCTTCCGCTGTAGGCTTTAAGTCCCAGTCGTTCGCGCAATATCTCCGCGCAGGCATCTGCACCTACTTCTTTAATGTCCATGCTTTGTGTTGGCAAACCGCTGGGGTTCCACAATTGTAACCCACCGCCATAGGCTTTGCTAAACCCGTATCGGGCCAACAGTTTACCCAGCTTGCTATTACTGCGCACGCCATAGACTGTACACCATGCAAACCCACAATAAGCAGGCTCGCCATGCTGTGCCAAATAAGCCCGGGCACGTTGCTGGGCAGTTTCAATGGATTCTTTAATAACAATTTCTGCTACTGCGAGATCTTCAACCATCTTCAACTCCTGTTTGTTTACTGTACTGCTATTATAACCAAAATTGAATCAATTGTCAAGCCTGGGGTAACAGTGCTCCATCGACGGCATCACGTAGTTGAATATAATTATTCATGACGAAGGTATATTCCTCGTCACTTAGACCAGTGGCCCGACATGCTCGTGGGTCAAACATATTCCACTTGCCCGACATCTGTACCCGACGGTAACTACTGAAATTCTTTAACTGTTTTTCTGTAAACATGATTACTTACTCCCAACCAATAACCTTGCCAAGATTGCAATGCCCCAAGCCTGCAACCATGTGATGTCTTGTAGACCCACGATAGCATCTACTAAACAGTTATTCCACAACGTCATTACCGGCCAACTAAGTACGAGCCCGACTGCTAACACCAGCATGACACCTAAAACGAAACCACCTAATGCTTTGTATAGTTCTTCCATCATCGACTCCTGTAGGTTTACTCAACTGCTATTATAACCAAAATTGAATCAATTGTCAAGCCCGCAGATACTGATAAGGCAGGCCCAGTAGGTACTCTAGATAACTAGCATCACCCTGCGTGTCGTTAGCCTCATGCAGCCAACGCAGGGCCATAGCGCGATCACGGGCACCTGACTCCAGTAGTGTTAGAACTGTGCGTTCGAAGCGATCTGTGGCCTCTGCTTCAGCCTGTGCCCTGTGGACCGCATTCAGGCGACAGACCTCAGCTAAGGTCTCGAACTCCTTATCGAAATCCTGCAGAGTCCAGTTCTGGGTATTACTGGCGCGAGGGCGCACACCATACGCTTCCTTATAAAAGTCCCAGTAGGTGTTCTGCGCTTCTTGCAATTGATCTAGTTCTAACATAGCTGGCTCCTGTTTGTTTACTCAACTGCTATTATAACCAAAATTGAATCAATTGTCAAGCCGTTTGTTTGACGTGATGCCTGAGGTCAGGATCCTGGCGAAGTATTTTTCTCCAGTCCCATTTAGCCTGTGTGTATGCTTCGCGGCTCAGTGTAAATGAGGGGTTCTTTGCCGTAGCCCAGTTAACGAAATTTATACGTTCAATATGACTTCTAAATAGCACGGTCATCTCCTGTTGTTTACTGTATAAACATTATAACGGCAATAGTGTTGATTGTCAATATGGAATCCATTGTGAGTAGGCCTCGAACCTACATGTGGTGTTTATTTCCACCGGCTCCTATCCGAGCCTATGTCTACCAATTCCATCATCACGGATTCTTGGGGTCATGACTTCCCAATATGGACAGGGTAATTACTCCTGTTTTCGCCATATTTATATTATACTGAGGTTTGTCTTGTATGTCAAGTCACTTACTTCATCATCGTCTCCGTTAGAGGCAGTACCGCCGGTGGGGTTCTCCCCCACCTTTATGAATGGTCTAGAAGATCAAGCTCCGATTGCGTAATGACGCAGTGTCTGTTGATATTGTTGATAGTTAGCGTGTCTCTTGGCATTGCCCTGCCACGCGACTACTACTGTGCCTGAAGGCTTAATACCCCAAAATCTCCCGCGATACAGGGCGGCATTCTCACCTGTATAGACCCATTGTCCTGGCTGAAGTCGGCGCATTTCAGCTGGTGTCATACTGCCAATGTCAACTGTCGGGGTGTATTTCATTTGGGGCTCCGTAGGTTTACTGTAACTAAATTATAGCTGTAATTGGAGTAAGAGTCAAGTCCAGTGATTAGGACAGTGTAAGACTGCGATTCAGCACTGCCATTACATTGTGCAGGGCCTGAGAATTAAATCCGCCCACGTGCCACTCGTATTCCTCTGTGGGTGTGCTGGGCTCTTTCCAATCATAAATCGTAGCAACTACGCCGTCGCTAAACTGAATGATCCATTCTTGTGTGACTTTATCACCGGGTCCTCTGCTGGGACCAAACACCTCAACTAGACGTTGGTATCGTGTAGTGACCGTGCCCTGCAGATGTGTTCCCGACGCAGAGGACGAGCTGACGGGTTGAAATGTTATACTGGGTTTAATTCCCAACGGGGTCATACCGGGAATAGCTGCCACTTGTGGTGTTTTCATATCGCGCTCCTGTTCGTTTACTGTAACTAAATTATAGCTGTAATTGGACTAAATGTCAACTAATCTGCCAGAAGATTAGGGGATTGAGCTGCTTACGTTTAGTCCAGTAAGGCAAAGCCCATTCTATATTAGTTTCAATTACCAAGGGCCTGGTGCGGCCTTTAATGTATACCGTCATCACGAGGTCTGCTCCTGTTCGTTTACTGTAACTAAATTATAGCTGTAATTGGACTAAATGTCAAGCAGTATGCAGGTATGGTTTGTTCCACTGCCCAATGTTGACGTCCACATACCAGCCCACGCAAAAGTAGTCTGACTGGGCGTCACTGCGATCGTAATTGCCCTGGTTCATTACAGTAAAGACTTCGGTTAAAAAGTCTAAAGCCCGGCCAGTAAAGTGTTCTTGATACCAGTAGGGGTTAACCTGCAGGTACCGTATTGGAGGCTGATGCTCCTGGCGATGTTGGCTGTCCCAGCCCTGCCGTCGATCCTGACAGTTGCCGATAAAGTCAATATCTCCACTACGGATGTTGAGTACGAGGGTGCTGTGATTACGAACTGCCAACGACGCCTTGACTCTGTAGCGTCTCAAAATCTCTCGAATTTGGGGTGCAATCTCTGCTTTCTTTTGTTGGCTCATGTAGGCCATATTTCGCTCCAGTTGTTAACTTACCCAGTATTATACGTGATTGAGCCCCAGAGGTCAACCCTCCGGGGTCTCGTCTATGTCGAAGTGACAATAGTCAGTTACCCCACGATCGTATCCCGCACGGAAAGCCGATTGCTCTACTGACGTCATGGTTTCCCACCCGTCATACTCTTCTTGTCCCACTACCCGACCCTGATAGTATCCCAAGGCATAAGCATACTCGCGTCCTGCTGTATTCATAGCCGCTCCAGTTGTTTAGTGTACTGCTATTATAGCAGAGTTGACCGCCGGGGTCAACTCAAAGATACTGCAAATCACTGAGAATTTCCGCAGAGGCTGCCAGTTCATATTGTTCCATGAGATTGCTGGTAGGACTGGTACTTTGTGCAGGATAACGGCTTTTATGCAGTACACGATCCTGTAGACAATTGCCCACCTGCACTACTGTACTGCCCTCTGCCAACGCCGTAATCACTTGATGACATACTTTGAGTCGGGCAGCAGAGGCGAACACGCGGTTGCTCCAGGTCAACGCATGTGCAGGGTCTGAGACCAGAGACCCTCTGAAGGTGTTAACGACCTCTTGATCAGAATCAATTAACCGTTGCAGTCGCTTTGATAATGACTGGGCTGTTAACTCTTTCTCTGTATGAATTTGCATTTCGCGCTCCCTAATTGTTTACTGTACTGCTATTATAGCAGAGCTTGACCTAATCGTCAAGCATAAAAAGTAGGATCGCAAGGTTGAATAAAACCCAATTCTTGCTCTATTTCTTCTAACGATTCTTTTACAGTTATGACCCCACCAGTCCAATATATTTTATTGGCGCTGTATCCCTGAATGCTGTCCCTACGCAGTTTAATTGGACCGTAAAAATATTGACCATTCCAAGCATCCCGGCACTTTTCCATGTCTTTAACAGTTAGTGTAATAAACATTTCGGCTCCTGTTTGTTTACTGTAACGTTATTATAGCTGGGGTTGAATTAATTGTCAACCGGCAGGGGCACTTCTAACTGACCTATCTCACGGGCCACAGTATTCAATACCACGTACATGGCAGTCATTGCCACTGGATCATTTTTCATGATGTCATGCGCATATTCAAATGCTTCTTCCAGCGTGTCACGACTGGCAAACCAGTTACAACGGATTCTAGCTGCTAGTTGGTCTTGTGTCATTTCGGCTCCTGTTTGTTTACTGTAACGTTATTATAGCTGGGGTTGATGTAATTGTCAACCCCCTGAAACTTACCGTGACCAATAAGTCTCGGAACTGGGTGACGCGAAGTAGGGAGTGTCATAACGCTCTTTAAACTCTTGGCCGCTTAACAAGTTCTTACGTGTTACATAAGTCTCATGCAGCTCTAGAACGAAGCCCCGGTCTGCGGGAAACACTTGATGATAATAGTCTAATACAGCACCTTCAGTAGGGGCCGACATTTCTACCTTTTGGTAAGCACGCAAACCTGACTTAGTACGTGCATCACGACGGAAAACTTCTACTGTATATTGCATTTCGGCTCCCAGTTGTTTAGTGTACCGTTATTATAATTAATCCCCAGCCAATAGTCAAGACTTGACAGCAAAGACTAAATCAGTTATAATTTAACTATAATAAAGCATAGGTTCGATCAGCTAAAATCTGGGGATGCACAACACCGGCCTAATCCATTTCTAATGTTGCAAAACCGCAACAATATACAGGTTGACTATTGGCCCAGAATTCAATAGAGTTTAGGGTTGCGGTGCAGCTACAGATGCAGTTAACTTTTGGTTGACTTTTCAGTCATTTGATGCTAGCAGTGCTGACCGTTGTGAAAAAACGACAGTGACAGGCTTGACTTTTCGGTCACTTGATGTTAACTACATTTTCGTTGTATTTTCACAACAGTTGTGAAAAAACAACAGTTGCAAAAATACCTCAGTCGACCCACCGTTGTACAGTCACAACACCGTCGGAGCCGCACAACCCTACAGCATTGACTTTTGGTACAATACCCAGTATAATCTATATACTAAGGCGTCAGGTTCCCGTGACCCTGGAGGGAAATCTTAACCGCCGGGCCGCTGACCTCACTGAAATTTTAACCTGTTTAAGTTAATTTAAAGGAACTGTAAGTATGAAAACAATACTGGCATTTATACTGGGCATTGTGGTAGCATCAATAGGCGTACAAGGTACTGTGCATGCAGTTGAAAATATAGTAGTGGCAATACAGACCTTTGCACAGCATTCGGCAAAACTATAAACCCCGTACAGATTACTCAACTAGCTTAGAGACTGCGAGGCTGTGTAGGCAAGTAATAACAGTTGATGTAATAGCTTAGACAGCAGTTTATTACAGTGTAAATTATACAGCAGAGTGTTACAGTGGAAATTATACGGCAGTTGGTCTAGAAACGAAATTTCAGGGACGACGTCTAGAAACGAAATTCAGGAAACGACGTCTAGAAACGAAATTCTAAGGACGAAATCTTAGAACGAAATTCAGGAAACGAAATTCTAAGGACGAAATCTTAGAACGAAATTCTAAGTACGACCCAGTGTCAACACAGTATAAACTTGAAATAAAGTCATTTCGCTCGAGTGGAAAGTTAAGAAGCTTTTGCTCAGCGTAGACTATTTGACGTAGAGTCTGTAGTGACTGCGACGACCTGCAGGCCACAGGGTTATAATAGGGGTATTAGGGTCAGTATTAAAGTCAGTATTACAGTCAGTAATAAAGTCATTTCGCTCGAGTGGAAAGTTAGAATCTACGGTGTATACTGAGTATACAGTGTGATCAAACAGGCGTTACGGAAGGTGACTGTTGACTATACCCACTATTGAAGTCGTAACCAGTCGTAACCAGTCGTAACCAGTCGTAACCAGTCGTAACCAGTCGTAACCAGTCCTAGTAGTACCGGCGACAGCAGCAATTTCAAACTGAACCTGTTCGGTGACTGAATGTTTTGACACTTTTTTACCCCACCCACTGACTCAATAAAGATTACTGAATTAATTTACACACACAGTATTGACTATTTGTATAGAGTCTTTTATACTGTATTTTTATCACTTTTATCACTTAAATTAATCGAATTACTTAAATTACTTAAAAGGCCGCTGTATGCAATTACACCCACTAGTTAACGCCACTTATAAAGAAACAATTATTAAGTCTAGTCCTGAATTTCAGTTGGTATTAAAGCAATATTCGGTTCCTGGATCACAGGATCTCTACAGTATTGGTTTAGAGCATCAAACACTGGTCCACAATCAAGTTACTGACACTGCCATTTATAATTTCCTCATGACTTCAGCAGAGCGACAGCGTTTAGCTGACAGTTTAGTTGCGATTTAGACGATGACACGTTTATTATTAATCACAGCAGTAATCTTAACTCTATGCGTAGTCACTGGAGTCTTTACTACACCCCGTGGCTTGTGTGTTGGCTTCTGTCGTTAATGTGTAGACATTGACTACTGGGTCGTTTGGCAGTATAATTGTGTTATTAAATTTTGTTATTAATTATCTACAGGAGTAGAACAATGATCACTGCCAGCACAGCAAGACAATTACAGGATCAAAATCATCAACAGGTTCAGTATTTTTTAATGTCAAAAGTTGAACCCCTAGTACGTGATGCGGCGATGCAGGGCAAAAGCTCAGTATTTGTTCGTTTGGGCTCCGTAGCCGCTGATGAGCCCCTGTATCGCATCATTACCGCCTTACATCGTTCCCTACTTGCACAGCTTGAGTTCTTGGGATATCGCGCTGATATTGTCGTTAACGGTGGTTTTTATATCGACCCTACAGGGTCACGTGTTAGAAATTACGGCATCTCGATCAAATGGTAAAGTTTTTTAATTTAATCACGAAAGTTGTAGGGACCACTGACTCGATAAGTATAGAGAAACTGGTAAAATGGTCCTCTGGACACAGAAAAATCACTACAGGGTCACTGAAATGACGGATAAATTATTTTTTGGTTTATGCTTGGGATGGATGGCTTTATTAACAGGCTCGCCTGGTTGGGCGTTTTTAATCTTTATAATAACCTTAATGGAAACTTGATGAATTAATTATTTTAATTTAATTAATTATTCAATTAATTTATTATTTTAATTAATTATTTTATTTAATTATTTTATTTAATTATTTAATTCAACTCATCACTAGGTAATTTAAATAAAATTCCTAGCGAGAATTTCGGTCGTGTAGTCCCACCCATTGACAATTGTATCAAACTCACTTATAATAGTTTTAACTTAACTAACTTAACTAACTTAACTAACTGGGAAACAAAAAATGTTTGGCGTAATTTTAGGTGTCGCGCAGTGGTGTGCAGTGCTTCTTGCTGCTTGGCTTAGATTCGACTGGCTTGACCTTGTGTCGGCAGTTAGCACAATGGTGCTGGCCGCTTTTGTTTTAAAATTTTTGTTAGACCGAGATGAAGAACTAAAGAAGTAGAATCCAATTAAAACTTAGGGCCTTGCCCACGGGAGTATAAAATGAACGACGAACTAATTGAAAAACTCAAAAAACTAGCCAGTACTAAATGTTTTTATGACGATGAAGACGAAGATGTCACCATCGATGATTACGCAGGCGGAAATGTTGACGATGCCTTTTATACCGGCGAATGTGCAGGTGAAGTCACCTTGGCGAGAACGGTGTTGACCGCATTGGCGATTGAGTGGACTGTGTGATTATGAACGAACGAATTAAGCAACTTGGTTTGCAGTGCCGAATTGAAAAATACAATCAATTTGGTAATTTGATAGAATTTGGGTTCGATGAAGAAAAATTCGCCCAGTTGATTGTAGAGGAATGTATTGCCAAACTATCCGGGCTTGTCATAGTGACAAACGACGTCGTATTTGAGAAAGACGCTGCATATGAGCAATGGAACTTGGCTCTTGGGCATGCTGAACTTGAGATTAGAGAACATTTTGGAGTTGAAGAATGAACGAACAAGAATTTACACCCGAACAAACCGATGCTCCTTGCCCAAACTGCGGTTCGGAACACGAAGATTTGTGCTATCATGAGGGGCATGGCCAATACTATTGTGAAACCTGTTGGGATAAGGAAACCGAATGAACGAACTTATTAAACAACTTGCCGAACAGGCAGAAGAATACGCCGACAGTGTGGTTGATGAGGGTGGTGATTTTCACCCTGAATATACCCAAAAACTCGCCGAGTTGATCGTCGGGAAATGTCTGGAACAAATCAAGTATATGCTGGTTGACGAAGATGAACAATTGTTTGCACACGACGAAACTACTGATTGTGTCAATGAATCATTAATGGATGCACATCACAACATCGCATTAGAATTTGGATTTGGCAAACAATTTGGAGTTGAAGAATGAACAAAGAACGATTTAACAAACTAAAAGATGAAGCATTCCAAACTACCGAATGGGAAGATAGGGATTATGATAAAATTCTCGAAAGAATAGTTGAGTTAACTGTGAGGGAATGTGACGCACTGTGTCAAAAACATGCTCGTGATCATGCTGAAAAAATGATGGGTATAGGGCACGTTCCAACCGAGCAAGTAGTTGCAAGAAAAATGGGACTTAAGATTAAAGAACACTTCGGAGTTGAAGAATGAACGAACGAATTCAGGAACTAATGAGGCAGGCCACTAATCCAGACTATGACGGTGATGATGGTCCAGCAAACGAACTCAACATTGAAAAATTCGCCGAGTTGATTGTCAAGGAATCTGTCCAAATGTTTGCTGAGAATGGATATGACGAAAGTTGTGATATGCTTATTGAACATTGGGATATTGATCCAAGAACATTTCGGAGTTGAAGAATGACACGCAGAGCAATTAAATTAGAAGGTACTGATGTGATTTTAGAATTATCTAAATTTGCAACACCAAGAGTTCAAACAGAGTTTATTCATTTAGATAAACTGCCTGACGGAACGTGGCGTTTGTTATATAATGTTAAAGATACTGATATTAAAGATATCACTGCCTTAACAATTGTGAGAGAAGAATGACAATTTTTATACTACGTGAGAAATTTTCCTCAAATTTATTGGCCATTCCCTTTAAAAAAATCGACCAAATTGTCTGGGTTGACAACGTCGTCGATTGTGATCTGTCGGGAATCAAAGTAAATGGTATCTGGGTTGAGGGAGATAGGGATCGATTTATTCATATGATTAAGACAATGGGTTCAATGGAAATATTGGCGTCAAATTTCAAGGTTTAACTTCAAGGAGCAGCACAATGCAAGGTTATTTAGGCGAAACACCAATTGATATATCTGATACAGCATATAGTGAATATACTCCCAAGGATTGGGCATTGTTTTATATTAAAAAATATGGAGGTATCGACGGCGCACATCATAAAGATTGGGTACTGGACCAAGTTGTACGATTGTTGACGGGTGCGGTGCCCAAATTCTCATTACGCAAATGGGCGAATGGACAGGAAGAGCTGACTTTTGACGAGTCAGAAATGACAACTCCTGAATATGAAGCATTTGTATTAGAGTACGAAGACCGTGATGAAAATGGTGAAGTACAATATGAATACAATACGGGAATTGCTCCATGAATAAGAAAATTTCTCATCTCTACAAACTAGCATGGATCATGACAGCGGATGCAGCAGTTAAATCAAGTGCTTCGATATCACAGGAAAGCGTCTTGGAACAATTTACCGAGCTAGTGCTTGCTGAATGTGCTGATGCAATTCTTGCGGCGGAAACTCGCATGTGTAGTTATTACGTGGCCCTGATAGAAACTCGCTTTGGCTATCCACAGGGCCATTTTGAATGAGCGAGTGGAGTCACTTACCCAATGCCGCGCATATAGATCGTATTATAGTTGATTTGGCCCTCAATACTAAAAATTGGGCGGAAGTATGGCCTTCGACATGTAATGAATGCCAACAAGTGGCATCAAAGATCTGGGTGGTCAGGAATGCGTTCCGGGATGCGGCTTTGTCTGCGCTCAATACTCTAGCTTGGAGTTCGGATGGGAATACTGCTCGGAGTTCTGTTCGGAGTTCAGATAATCAGGCGGCAGTGGGCGCAGCCAGATATCCGATAACAGCCTTAATTGCTTGGCCAGAATCAGCTGAATATCTATCATTACCTCGGGATCAAGTACAGGTCATGGCGGCATTGGGCGATCAACGAGCGATATTGATGTTACCGGCAGTTATGGCATTTGCCAAATCACGGGAGTTGGCATGACCACAGCTTGGCATCATCTGCCCAATGCCGCACATATAGATCGCATCTTAGCTGATCTAAAACTCAATTTTAATAATTGGTCAGCAGTTTGGCATTCACTGATATCTCGGATTGATGATTTTGATGCAGGATTTGATGTGGCTGACGATAAGATTGATGAAATGGGCAATACAAAGGAGTGGGATGCGCTGTGGGATGCAGTTTATGGTGTAGCAGAACAAACGTATTGGTATGGAGCTCGTGAGGCGGCTAGGCATTCTATAATGTCCTTAATTGCTTGGCCTGAATCAGGCGATTATCTATCATTACCTGTGGATCAAGTACGGGTCATGGCTGAGTTGGGTGACCATCGAGCCCGATTAATGTTGCCAGCAGTTATGGCATTTAACATGTACAGGAAAGATGTATGACTACAGCTTGGAGTCACTTACCCAATTCCGCACATATAGATCGCATCTTAGCTGATATAGAAACCAATTCACATAATTGGCGTAAGCCTTTTGGGACTGAGACTGACGGTGCATCTTATAAGGTGGCTACCGATTTGCTCTACACGTGGGATAAGTCTAAGCATATAGTTTATAATATTATCAGCAGGGAGGCCCAGACGGTGGCTAGGGCCAATCTGGCGGCCTGGGATGCGGCCTGGTATGCAGCTTGTTTTGCCATATTGGCCTTGATTGCCTGGCCCGAATCAGGTGATTATCTATCATTACCTCGTGATCAAGTGCAGGTGTTGTCGGCACTGGGTGATTCCAAGGCCACCTTATTATTACCAGCCATTGGAGTGTTGTCATGTGTCAATTGAATCTATTGCTCAATGATCAATTGGGAGATCTATGGTTTACTCACTCACTCCCCACCTATGATGACCATGGCGGACTGTGTGACTATTGGTATAATTTTCTTACCCAAACAGACTCGGCCGGTGGCGACCCAGATGATCTACTATGTTGGTCGGCTAGGCTAGTTGATGACACGATATATTTCCACAGCGAATCTGCTAGAACATTATTTTTGCTGAGATTTGCATAATGCAGCCATGTGTGCAACCTGGACTTCTTCCTGACCCTCAATACCTGTCCGTTTATTCCCACAAACTATACCTATACCAGGGTATCCTTTTTAAGGCTCATAGTTATACTGAGAATTTTTCCCGGTATCTCAGAACCAATCAATTGAATATAGATAAGGTGTTACGGGAGGATTTTAATGCAATTCAATATTACGGAGCATTTAGATTTCAGCAGGAGCAGGATCTTACTTTATTTTTATTAAAATTTTCCTAACATGTGGCCAATATACATAGCAGTCCCCACTACATATCCCTATCGTTTCGACAGACGAGCCAACTATGCAGAAGATGCGTTATCACGCGAGTTTAATCTACCCGTTCATTTTGTAACAAACGAAGGGATTAAGTTTGGTCATCCAGCTACTGATGTGTACCGTGTGGAATTACCCAGTGAGCAGGACCAATTATTTTTCCTACTAAAATATAATTTCGTGCTGTTGGATAATAAGCTGGTAGACGACTATATTCAATATGAGTTTAACGAAAACGCCAAGTTCCAACTATTTCATTCATTATAAATGATTGACAATTACAGCATTTGGTTTTATAATTAATTTTTAATTAAACAATTTAAATTTGAGACGTGACGAATGATCGCCATAATTATGCTTTATATTATTGGATTGCTGGGGTTTTTTACACTATTAATGGTGCCTTCTGCATATAAAGAACAGGGAATTGCGTCTGCCATTTTACACATAATTGTTGCGATGACGATTTTATCAGTTCCTGTTTTTGTTTTGATACTGTAATAATTAATATTTTTGTTTGACAATTAAATCATCCTCATTTATAATTAACTTATATTAAACAAACGGAGTATGTAATGAACGAGCAAATTCTAAAACTTTTAGAGCAATCGGGACTACAGCCTTATTATCCAGCTCAAGAACAACAAATTGAACAATTTGCTCAGTTGCTGGTTCGGGAATGTCTAACAGTAATCAATCAACCCAATGGTGTTGGCGATGATGATGTTATTCGAATCAGTAATGATGTACAACAATATTTCGGAGTTGAAGAATGAACGAACTTATTCGACAACTGGCTGAACAGGCTGGAATGATTATTGGTGATACTAGTGAGTTTGATATGGCAAAAATCATGCCGAAGGAACTAAAGTTCGCCCAGTTGATTGTAGAAGAATGTATTGCCAAAATCTCACAAGAGCAGGACTTAGCTGAACAAAATTGGCTTTGTGATAATGGTGTACACATTTGTCACGAACTAACAAAACATTTCGGAATTGAATGATGACACAGATTAGAGTGATTCCGAGATATGTTGATCATCTATGGTATCCTATACTTGTAAAAACCACAACAGGTTATAATCGAATCATAGAAATGCAAGGTCGTGCTGTGAATGAATGGAACGACAAAATAAGAAATGGGAGAAGATTATGAAAGTCTATATCGGCTATGAATGCTATAACAACTATGCTGACATTTTGAAAACTGTAGTAAAGGTGTTTGACGATGAAGTCAAAGCTCTTGTATGGAAAGAAGAATTCGTAGAAACAGAAACAGAGTTTCGTGAATATACTGTGATGACGGTAGAATAAAGTTGACAGTTAAAACTTTATCCACTATAATGAATTATGAATAAGGAGATGGCGATGAAGAAAGGCGAAATGTTAGGCAAGATGTTAGTACTGGTCACCAATGCCCATGCAGGACAGTTTGATCGTGGTGGCTCGCCCTACATCCTCCACCCCCTGAAGGTCATGCACTACCTCAAGAGCGATGATGAAGAGCTGATGGTGATGGCTCTAGGGCACGATGTTATTGAGGATACTAATGTGACTTACGAGGACCTTCGTCAAGCGGGCATCAGCGAGCGAGCAATCAAAGGCATTGCTGCACTGACTAAACTGCCTGGGCAGACTCTAGACGAGTACAAGGAAAGGGTCTTCGCTAACCCAGACGCAATGCGTGTTAAGCTAGCTGATCTACGTCACAATACAGACATTCGCAGACTCAAGGGTGTTACCGAAAAAGACATTGCACGTATGGCCAAGTATCACACATTCTTCATGGAAATACAGGCTAGACTGGTCGACAATAAAATCTAGAATGAACGAACGAATTCGGCAACTTGCTAAAAGAATACTACATGGGTTCTAACTCCTATTACATTATCCAACGACCAATGGAAGATTCTGAACTTGAATGGTATGATGATTCTTCTGTTTGTTATGTCGCTGGTCAGCCCTCTTACCTTGATTGGGTTATGGACCCACTGGACGCTCGGCGATTTAAATCTATTACCGAGATTCGACGTTATATTACCAATGTATTGAAATTTAACCCACTTAGTGTGATTAACCTTAAGGCCTGGGAATTTCATCTAATCACTATGATTCCTCCAACAGACATCTTCACTGGAGCGCACACTATGGGCTTGCTTAAAATATGACCCACATCTCCATGTGGGATTCCCTTCGTCTGAACCGAAGCAGACAATATCATAATTTCATTCAGTATCTGCAGCGGCAACACGAACCGGCTCTTGTCACATTGGATTTCGTTATTGAAATACTTCGCCGAGATTGGCACTGTCAATTACTGAAGGAAATGGGTTTATTTATTTTTGAAAACGACGCCGATGCCACAGTATTTTTACTGAAGTTTAGTTAATTGTCAATATTGACAATTACATCAATTCAGCTTATAATAACTATAACTTAACAAAACCTATTAGAGGTCAATAATGGATACAGAATTACGTGAGCAATTTTTACAATTTCTTCGCGAAGAGTTAACTATTGATGTTACTACCGAAAGTGTTTATAGTGGCGGTATGTTTGGTGATAGCATGTATAGTAAGGTTCGTACATTGAACATTATGCTTGGTAATGAGGTTATTTCGTCTATCTGCCTTGACAGTTAATTAAATCCAGTATAAGGAATTATTAATCATGCTACAACTAGTAGAATTTATCAAAACATTTTATCGCGCTATAAAATATGGCTATTTTGAATGTGATTGGATAGGTAGAGACACCTGGCCCCAAAAATCTTATTTCGCCATTGATGCAACTTATTATGATGGTTATTGGGCTTCAATTAATATTTACAAATTATATATTGGATGGGTGCCGCACCTGCCTGACTGTCAGAATTAAAAATTTGACAATTAATACACGTGTCTTTATAATTAACTGTTAATTAACATGACTGCGCCTATCACTATTTCCTCTACTGTATTAACTCGTGCGGTGCGTAGTCTATTACATGAGGGTGAGCAGTTGCCTATCCGGGAAGAAATTCTATATCAGGCTTTTGATATTGCAGCAATAATGGATGATTATAACTCTCACGGATTCACTGTATTATTCAAATCAGAATATGCAGCTACTATGTTTTTATTAAGGTTTTCGTGATATGATAATCACTGTGCCAGATAAAGTGTTTCGGCGTGCTACTGCTTCTATCGGAGCGCATTACGAGTTTCCTACATTACGTACCACTGCTACTATTGGAACATCTGACCTGTATCCTGACTTCTTTAGCATTTACAATATTAAAAATTATAAGTTAATTCCACAAATTGACGAATTTAACGATTCGGAACCCTTCATTGTGATGTGGCGTATTGAGTTTAAATCAGATGCCGACGCTGCTTACTTTTTACTGAAGTTTAGCTAACATGGCTAACATGACATCAGAACATCTAGCTGAACTGGCAGAAGAAATTAATCTAACAATAGATTGGGAAATTCTTTGCACATTAGACCCGACTAGAAAAAATTGGATAAGGATAAAATTTGCTTCCCAAACCAAATCGATAGACAGAGGTGCGATTGATACTTGGTGCCAACAGACGTTTGTTGGTGGCTATTATATAATTAGAGATCATATATATATTTCCAGAGAAGAAGATGTTGTAATGTTTAAACTGAAGTGGGCGTGATAAAATGAATAGTCACCAAAGAAGAATTGCAAAGCGTAAGAGCATGCAGGATCGGCGTAAAAGGATAGATATACTATTTGAAAAGATCGTCCCGTTCTACTACGCTTCTGTTTCGCCGGTATACACCATTACTCTTAATATTCGTTTTCCTAATTTCACTATTGTAGACCATGCAATGTATGATTATGTACCCGACAACTATTGCATAGTGCAGGTACTGTCAAAGGTTGCTGATTGGATAGAACAGCAGGATATTACACTTTGGAAACCTGATGATTCCAACAACCATCTTCAGAGATATATTATATCCAATGAGTTATATTCATTGATGGCATTAAGGTGGTCATGATGGTCACTGATAACCAACGTAGATTAACTCATCAGGTTGTAATAGCTCCTGCACCTTATGCTAAAATACAACAAATATGCACATGGTGTCAAAATCAATTTGGAAAGAGTTTTGGTATTATTGATAGTGACATTGATGGGACGTGGAGAGGTGTATATCATGAGATATCATCTGGTGTACCAATTTCATATAAATTCTTATTCGATCACGAAGATGATGCTGTACTTTTTGCGTTGAAATGGTGTTAGTATGTCTTATTATACAGATAATTTAACAAAACACAATACAGAATATACCGCACGCGGCGAAGGTATTCGATATCGTACTCGCTCAATGTTTATGGGTCAGGTTTACAAATGGTTAAACGAACACAATATTGAATATACATGGGTAGGCCACCAGACTAGTGAGAGAGGCAGTATTACAACTTATTACCTCACTGTGAGTATACTTAATGAGCATGACGCCATGCTGTTTATGTTAGCATGGAAATAGAATGAAGAATTTGGGATTTAATTATAAAATATCCGCAGAGGTGGGCAATTACCACCAACTCGATAATATGTTTACATGGTGTAATGAAACATTCGGCCCTAGATATGGTTCATTTAGTAACAACCAAGGCAGGTGGGCTTGTTTGTGGCAACAATACCAAAAGACACATGGATATTTCTGGTACTTTAGACAGGAAGAAGATGCTGCATTTTTTACACTGAGGTGGATAAAATGAAAAATGATAATTTTATGGTTAGTAAACCGGGGGAAATTTATATTAGGGTGCCTACAATAACCAAGGAAATACTCATGTGGCTTGACAATTATGAAGGAGATGGTACATATTCACGAGGATGGTATGGTATATATTTTACTAGAGAAGAAGATGCTGTCATGTTTAGCCTGAGGTGGATATGAGTCAATATAGTCAAGATTCTTTATCACGACGTACATATCACGATAATTGGATTCTGATCCAGTTACCTCGTCTACTTTCGCTTGACTGTATTGTATGGTGTTATGAGAAATTTGGTGAAGAACGAATATTACGTGGGACTTGTACGGGTAAGTGGCTTCATCGTGGCGCAGGTAACATTGAATTTGAGCGTGAGGAAGACGCTGTATTATTTACCCTGAGGTGGCTATAATGTACTATGTCAAGAAATCTAGAATCCGTCTACAGATATCACGATTATATCAAAATTGGACAAACATACTTGGTCCTTCCTGGTTCTTTTATACGTTTGAAGAAAGGTATCAACAGTTTGATGTGTGGATGGAGAGAGAACATGGTATAATAACAATTCGTTCGAATAATAAAAGCCAAACAAAACTTGGATTTAAGAGCCAAGGTGACTTTTTAATGTTTATGCTACGCTGGAGTTAAAATACCACTTACTATAGAGTTAACTTTTTGTTGACATTTAATTCATTCTTAATTAAAATTGATATATGTATACCGAAAACCTATTGATTGATTTTCACAACCTAACGAGTGTTAATCTCCCTCAACACACTTGCATATCTCTACAGCAATATCTGCTAAAGGGATGGGATCCAGGTGGATTCCTCAGTGCAGTTCTTATGAATGATATGATGTTGGCTGTGACTCGCGCAGATCCGGTTAACCGCAAGTTTTTATGGGATATCGGACGTTGGGTCTACACTCAAGCGCCACCTGGCAGCTGGGGCAGTAGAGAAATGGTACTGAATTGGATGAATGATCTAGGCGGTCATAGAAGTAAGTACGCAAACACTATAGAACATGAACACTTAATCCATGTGTTAAAGAGGCCTGAGCCATGAAAAAAACTTCTACGTTACCTCGTAACGGACAGTATGAAATCTTTAGTAATGCAGGAAGAACCTATTGTTTTGATGATCCTGGATTTAAATGGATGTACACACCTGAGGGTATGTTTGATTGGATCAGAGCACAAGATCCAGCATTATGGACAGACATGACCCAACTGCATGGATGGCGTGATGATAATTCGGCTTTTTATCTACAACCTAAACTTTATCTATTGTGGAAATTGAGATGGGTATGATTTCTGTGCCTGTGGGTACTTATAACTATCATTATCCTACTTCTGGTGTAATTGTTGTAATTGCTGAGATTCCGCAAGCGTTTCAACATGCGCATCATGCTATAATAGCCAAACGCGGTATTCCTACGACTGGTCAATGGTTGAAAACAATGAAGCAGTTGTGGTGGGAAGAATATGGCGTTACTGTTATCAAAGACTGGTTTGCACTTGAGTTTGCAACTGAACAAGAATTGACTATGTTTTTGTTGAGGTGGTCATGAAGATTCGAATTCCAGTTGAAGGCAAGTGTTTTGACAAAATTATTCAATCATGTGTTGAATCGACATCTACTACTTTGGATATATGGGATTTTATAGAGAACCAGACAGGGGCTCGACGTAAATGGAGTTGGTGGCATCAACAAAATTACTTGGTATTTACATCAGAGAAAGATTATGTCATGTTTTTGTTGAGGTGGTCATGAGAATTTATACTAAAGTGATAGTACCTAGACATTATAATCGAACGGAACATTCTACCATGCGAAACTGGTGTAAGGAAAACTTCGGCGTTAGCAACAGTAAGAAAGATAAGGATCTTGGTTACCAAAATCCTTGGTATGCTCGTAGCGACTGGTATCTGATTAACAGACAATATGAGCGGGCGTCATGCTTTTGTTTTCGCAATCCTGCGCATGCCACATTATTTGCCCTGAGGTGGTCATGAAATTTTACACAGTAAAGATGCCAGAGGCGTATGCCAGAATACAATGGTGTAGAAAGACCTTTGGACCACCATTTCAAAATTTACCAAGGGAACAACGCCAGTGGAGTAATATACGTTGGTATCGTTGTTATGGCTCTCTTTGTTTTCGTGAAGAATCAGATTATCTGTTATATTTGTTAAGGTGGGCATAATGACTGAATGGCATGCGGTAATGTATAACTTTCCATCATATGATACCCTAACCAGAATTGAATACGCAAGGAATATGCAAACATGGTTTAAGGAAAACAATATTGAAGATTGGCATACTCTACGCGATGAAGACGATAATATGATGATCGGATATGCCTTTAAACATGAGCGTGATGCTATAATGTTTTCATTGAGGTGGTTATGATGGCGCGTGTCGAACAATCTAGATTAGAATATCCTGTGGTAATAAAAGTCATATCTTCAGATGAGCTTAACGAAATCGCAACCTGGTGTCATGAACAGTTTGGCCTGAAGGTTACTGTCGATATTCATGCCAATTATATCTTTGACAGAACATGGCGATTAAGTAGCAACTCTAATTATTTCTCCGGATACTCATTCTCATTTGATCGAGAGCAGGATGCTATTTTATTTGCACTGAAGTGGGTGAAATGAAAAATAATGATTTTGTAATTGGTAAACCGGGAGCAATTTATGTTAGGTCGGGCTCGTTAATAACTAACGAAATAATTGCATGGCTCGATGCCTATGAAGGGAAAGGAGTGTATTCGCGAGCTTTGCATGGTATATATTTTTCTAGAGAAGAAGATGCTGTCATGTTTAAACTGAGGTGGGCGTAGTGTGAGAATATTATTATTTAAACCTACTAACGTTAATCCCACGTGGTGGTATAATTTCCTAGATGCGCACCCAGGGTATACAAATACTGTTGAGCAAATAAATCTAGTTTTATCGCCATTTAATTGTAGATTTTCTGTGAATAATACAAAGAAGGGGTATGGAGCTAGGTATTTACATTTCAAAACAAAAAGTGATTATCTTATGTTTATACTGAGGTGGTCATAATGCATAAGCTCAAGACAGCAGCAGGCCTATGGACTATACTTCAGACACAACCCAATAGTAACATTCGTGAAATTAACCAATGGGCTCGAGATACTTTTGGTTCATCTGAAGTAGCATGGCCGCCACGTTGGATGTACTTATCTGGTGATAACTACGGATTTCTGTTTGAAGAAGATGCTATGCTTTTTAGCTTGAGGTGGCTATGAGTTTACCAGAGCGAGATCGTTGGCCCCACGTGCTACGTTTGCCTGATTATCGCCGATACATCACAGATGCGTTAGAGGCGAAGGACCCTAGGGTAATATGGTGCCGTGAGAATTTAAAATCCAATCAATGGCGTTATGATGGGTGGCATCCCATAAATTTTCGATTCAAGAATCGTGCAGATGCTGTTATGTTTTCCTTGAGGTGGATATGCATAAACCCATTGTATTAACCCCAGAAGTAACCACTCGAATTTGGAAAAATTGGCTGATCAAGGTAGAAGGTGAGACTGGCCGAATCCCTCATAGTATGCGCTATAGTTACGACGCTCCTCATCACGATCGGTTTCAATCCTGGTTATGGAATCAAGGTGCGGTACTTCGAAAAATCAATAAAAACTATCATATTGAAGCATATGATTCCGATGCAACTATGATTTCTTTGAAGTGGGGATAGACAATTGATTAATTTTCGTTTATAATCACAATAATGTAATCAATTGAGATCAGCATGGCTATAAGACATTTTCCATATAAAGTTGCAGTCAGCGGGTCATACCAACGACAGGATATACATGAATGGTGCGATAAAAATATCGGCGAATATGGTATCATGTGGGGACGTATGGTCATGTCCAACAAACCCTACCGATTCCGGTTTAAGCGTGATGCGGTGCTGTTTACTCTGAGGTGGGCATAATGTATGTCGCATTTTCAGGGCTGAGGCATGTACATGAAACTCCATCATGGTTTCAAAACTTTCTCGTGGAATTAACAAAAAAGACAAATTCCTCCCGACTTTCTGTTAAAACTCTAGGCGAAGAATTGGCATTATATGGAGCAGTTTATAGAGTTCCTAACATTAACATCGGGGCCTCCTTGGAATTCACTACAGAGCAGGATTATCTTATGTTTGTATTGAGGTGGTCGTGATAACCAGAATCTATATTCCCGGCATGGTGTCAGCGGAGATGAATACTATATTTAAATGGTGTCTAGATCATTTCGGTGAATATCGTGATCAATGGAATTACAATATTATGACTGGTGTCTGGGAGTTTAGAAAATCCAGTGATGCTATGCTTTTTAAATTGAGGTGGGCATGAAGATTATATTGTATATGAATCACAGAGACGACGCAATATTGCAATGGATTATAGACAATAATATTCGGCATACAGTATTAGAAATAAACGTGCATTATCGTTCCTTTGAACTGGTGCCTACAGTAATTGAAATTCCAGACGACTCTGTGGATTTAGATCTTTATTTGTTGAGGTGGTCACAATGAACGCAAAACAGCGACGAATTTGGAGAAGAGGGTTTGATCATAAGGTAATACTTGAGTATAAGGTAATATTTGATTCTGATATTACCTATTGGAGTGAGTATGAAGCAAGAGCATGGTGTCGTGAAATTTTCGGAGAAGATTTTAAAGATTGGGGACACATACATGGAGAAGGCATTTTTTATTTTCGTAAACCAGAACATGCAACTTTATTCAGGTTGAAATGGACATAACAACTCAGTATACTAAAGATGGCTATTGGGTTGTTGTTCCCCCACTTGTAACTCCTTCGTGGTATGTTCGACTATTTGATGAGGCGATTAAACAAGCCCGGCAAAAAAGGTCAAGTGCGCATTACATGCTTGCACAACTGTTGAGTCAGTATAATGCCCACTATTGTTTTAGCAATGATGGGTTTAGGATTAGATTTGATCACGAACAGGATTATATAATGATGTTATTAAAATGGAGTTGATGATTATTTGTGAAATATACTAATTTCTATAAAGGATGGCATTATATTCAAATGTCCAGTGACATGGATGTAGTGAAATGGGGAGACTGTTATCAATGGTGTAGTGAGATATTTGGATTCGAACATCACACAAATTCTAGATGGGCTTATGTTGGAAACGGAGCATTTTATTTTGCCGACGAACATGATTTTCTATTAGTAACATTAAAATTTCCACATTCCTACATAATAAATAAAGTATGAAGATAATTTATATACACGGAGCAAACGCCACTAGTGAAAGTTTTACTAGGATTAGAGAACACATCAAACAAGACGACTTGGTTATTGATTATGATAGTCGTAATGGATTTGACTATAATCTCGATCAAATGGTTGATACATTACGAGATTTTGACAATTTGTTCTTTGTAGGACACAGCTTGGGCGGAATTTACGCATTATATCTAGCGGCTAAATTTTATTCTCACAAAACCCTAGGTGGGATAACACTCAGTACTCCCTACGGAGGATGTCAACAGGCTGACTATGCCAAATATTTTGTACCCTGGAATAGATTAATGCGTGATATTGGAATAATTAGTCCAGTTATGCAGGGTGTTAAAGATTTGGTATTGCCCTCAATTTGGGCTAATATTGTTACAACATCAGGAACCAGTCCTTGGATATTAGAACCAAACGATGGTGTCGTTACACATGCCAGTATGCGGGCTCGTGCTGACATGGAATTAATTGAATTGCCATTAAATCATTACGAAGTAGTTATCAGTAATCGCACTATTACAACAATACAACATCAAATTGATTTGACAAATCGTTAATTTATTGCTATCATAGCAATATATGATAACTCAATATCTTTTACATATTAGCAACGCATGATAGCGGCCGAAATCGAAACCGTTCAATTTAATCATATTGACACAATACATATAGAACGATGGTGTAGCGAGATGCTGGGCCCAAAAGCTATATTTCGTGATCAAGTCTCAGATGAGTATCCGTGGACAGTTAGTTATTCAGGACTTGGCACTTATCTGTGGCACTTTGCTCATGCAGAATCAGCTACTTTATTTGCTCTTAGATGGCGATGAGCTATAAAACAGATCTAAACAAGATTTTTCGCAAGCATGCTTTGAGTCCGCCACTGCTGCGGGGTGAGAATATTCTGCAAGAGATAACCCAAGAGATAACCCAAGAGATGAAATTAAAATACCCAGGAAACTATACTGTAGAGTTATGTTTTCAATTCCGTCGTGGCACCTGGGAGCCACTGTTAAAGTTTGATAATTCACAAGAAGAAACAATGTTTTTACTGAGGTATTCATGAAGAAAATAACTATTACTGGTAAATTACCTGGTCAAGTAATGGAAATAGTTCGTGAACTTAGAACCATGGGGTGGGCACAGGGGCAAGATTTTGATTTTGCATATAATGGTCAAGTATGGGACCCAATGACAGGTAAAATGATACTTAGATATACCATTTTTACTTTTTATAATGAGATGTATGCTACATTATTTGCATTAAAATATTCATAAGATTCAAGTGTATTTTGATACAATTGCCAGTTGACATTTAAACATTATGGTCGTATAATACTAATACTGTAGTAAAGGTGCTGTCAAGTTACTACAATTTTCCCTTTAAATGCAGCAGCACTAACAGTTGTTTACTAAGCAGACGAGTAGATCGCTCCCGAAAGTCTGCGACACCCGAAGCCCTTATAGATTCGCTCCCTATAAGGGCTTCATCTTATCAAATGGAAATTAAATGACAATTATTGATGCAATTACAAAATATAACTTTGATCCGGCAGGTTCTATAGTTCATCCAGCTGACAAAGAATTACCTAAATTTGAATTTAATTCTCATTGGATCAGTAATAAAACTACTGGACTAGTTTATCTATGGGTCAAGTATACAAATAATGTTTTAGTTGATATTGCTTATGTAGGTAAAGCAGGACGAACCTTACGTATGCGCTGTGGGCAACATCACGGCGGATGGAGAGAAAGTTTAAAGACACCTGATATAGAATCTAATCGTACACGTATAATTTCCTGGCTTGCAGAGCCTGAAAACAGTATACAACTATTTGCTCGAGTGAGCCCTGTATTAGATATTAATGACGAAAAAATTTGTAGTTATAGTATTGACGAAGAATCTTTTATTAAGAAGTTTCGTAATATGAATTGCGCCTTGTGGAATAGTTAAAATATTCATAAAGACTCATATGACCAATAGAATTGATATAACTAAAAATATTCTCTCTCCCCGACTGACGCCCGACAGTCCGAGAAAAGTCATAATTGAATGGCTAAATCAAAATGTCGGCCCATCAATACCTAATGAGGATACCAGAGCCGAGCATTTTGATGATTATATTGGTGTGGGTTGGAGATTTGGCCGAACCACGACGATTATGGAGGCAGCTAACAGGATTCCATATTATGCCACGTCATGGTATGTTGAAATTGAAGATTCTATATTAGCAACTCTTTTTATCTTAAAATGGGGTTAACATGACAGTTAGACTATTAGTACAAGATCCAACTCGTGGGCAATATCGAAGTTACATACCGCCTTGGTGGCGTAACTTCCTTAATGATATTCCTATGCCTTTGGCAAAGGCATCAGCATCAGACGTGGTGATTTCAAGATTAGCCGAATGGGGCGGGCGTCCTGTTGACGGTACTGCATTTATTGAATTTTATCTTGATGCTGACGCCACTAGATTTTTGTTGAGGTGGTCATGAAAAGTGCAAAGATAAATCCACCGTATAAATGGAAATTCGACGATCAGTCATCTATGCTGGATATTCAACAGTGGTGCCGACAGCATTTTGGAACTGCTTATCTACAGCTTTATGGTTATCTCGCAGATTTTGAACAAGAGCTAAGATGGACCTATAGTGACAGAATCTTTTATTTCCATCATGAAGAAGATTATGCTTGGTTTTTGTTGAAGTGGGTAAAATGACATTTGAGGTAGATAAAATGACATTCGAAATGGTAAAATTCTATGTCGGACCAGATCCAACAAAAAGAAAATTGGCAGAGTTTCATATCGACCCTGATCGTAATCAAATCATTATCAATCATATTGAGGGAAGTAGTTGGGAAGACAGAGAAGCATGGTTAGAGCATCACGGTGCAATTAAATATGATTATCAAATAGGTGATTGGCGCACTACTTGGCCAGTTACTGAAGAACTTTGTGCGCTGTTTTTGTTGAGGTGGGCATGACAAAAGTTGATATGATCAGTCATTGGAATTTTTATAAGGTGATTAGAGATGAACCTGATCTTCAAGGGAAATATCCTTCTCGGGCATTATTTGAACAATTGATTCGCGAAAAATATGGATTGAAATCTGCAAAGGTGCAGCCATTTGATATGTTTGGAGTATTTGAATTGTCACATCGTGATTACACATTATTTTTATTAAGGTGGTCATGATAACGAAACAGGCCGCAGCAAATTGGCGTGGCTATCCTGATGATATTATAAAGGATACACCTGATTATTATCCCTGGCGCAAATGTTACGTTTGGTATCCTGTTCAAACCATAAGTGGGCGGTACGCTTGGTTCGAACAATTATACAAGCGTAGAGTCTGGGTTTATTTGGGAAGTTACTATAGTTTATGTTATGAACCTGAAACACAGTACGCGACCCTGCTCGAACTACTAATGGTTGACTGATAACCAGATTCACGCTATAATATTAAGATTATCATTGCACACCGAATACACCATGAAAATTATTAAGCTGGACAAAAGATATAGATATTGGCACAAAGGATTTACTTATGCCATCCGTTGGAGTGGATATAATCACACTCGAATAGAACCGTATTCCATTTTTATGGAACGCCATTATGGATCCGAGTATTTATATGAAAACTTGTGGTGCCAGGGGCATGGATCTATTCCCAAGTATGGAAGACGTAATTACTATCTATATGTGCGTGATGAACGTATGCTGACCATGGCGATGTTGGGTGTGCAAAATTGAACGCACGGCAACGTCGACGTACCCAAAGATATTGGCTATATCATGTGGTACTGACAGATTATTATACAATGAGGAATGCCAGAGCCTGGTGTTATGATAATATCGGCAAATGGGGCATTGATTGGATACAACGCCCGGACCATGATACTTTTTATTTTCATAAATCAAAACATTCGGTTCTGTTTAGTTTGAAATGGCTATGCGTAAAATGTTTAAACAACTGATATCAGGGCCATACACGATAGATTGGAAATGGTATAATGATGACTCAGTCGAATATATCATGCGGAGATTGCGCTATCTATGAGTAGAATATCTTTTAGCAGAGATCAACTTGACCGAGCGGGAGATTGTATCAAATGGCTAATGAAAAATGTCGGGCCCTTAGAAGATCATCACGGAGGTAGTTATGTACGTGGTGTTGGGTGGGAATATTGGGTTGTTAACAATCCTGAGATTTTAACAGTACATGTTGAATTAACTGCGGATGTTGACGAAGAAACACAAATACTTTTTATGTTGAAATGGGCATGACGAAAATAGATAAAAATTGGCAAAGAGATTTGCGTGCATTTGAAGATGAATGCAGTGCAAAATATCATAATATGCTGTTGCACGGACAAGATATCAAAAGTGATTGTTTAGATAAAATGCAAAAAAAATATCCAGGTAAATATGATCTTATTTGGGCAAAGACTGACCATATGCTGTGGCATTTAGAAATAATGTTTGAAGATCCAGCTGAACAAACATTATTTTTATTGAAGTGGACATGATGTCAATTGAAATTCAACGGTATACGGACATTGTAGTACAATATAAAAGTATTGATATGTTAGACTGGTGCAATGAGAATATTGCCGGATATGGACGTTGGGTTAACCCAACATTTTATTTTGATGCAGGATATGCTTGGTATGCTCGTAGATACATGAGTGGCGATTCACGAGTTATTTTTAGTTTTTTACGGCCAGAAGACGCCACACTATTTTTATTGAGATGGACATGAAAGTAGAAAGAACAACATTCCCGGGTTGGAGCGATCACCCCTTATATCGTGTTAAAACGCAGGCTGATTATCGTACGATTGGACAATGGATGTGTGAGAACGAATGTGACGATTTCTTGGTAAGCAGTGGCAGCTATGGATATGTCTTTCAAGTTAGAAAAAATCATGATTGGTTTTTATTGAGGTGTACATGACTGTGATCAAATTAAAATATCCACTAGATCAGAGTTTCTTTGCTCATGTAAAACTACATGACCGGCAAAGAAAATGGTGCACTGAACAATTTGGCCCAGAAGGTATTTGGAAAGATGAACTCGCAATAGAAGACTCATATGCACAGTTATATTTAACAGGTGTTACTTGTTGGTATTTCGCTAACGAAGAAGATGCTGTGTTATTTGCCTTGAGATGGGCATGATGCACATAGTTAGAGTACCCTTTCGTGTACCTCCCCAGAGCACTGTCGGAATGAATCTTTGGTTGACACAACAGCTAAAGTTAGTGTATAGACAAGACTGGAAGTGGTATAGTTCATATCCTGAATATGGATATTATATCTATCAATTCAAAGATGAACAAATGGCCACAATCTTTGCCTTGCGGTGGGTTAGATGAAATTACTGGATGACATACGGGACCGTTGGACGACATGGCGCACCGGCAAGAGCCGAACAGAGCGTGAGTGGGAGGATTGGTATGACAAGAATGTCAACTGGCGTGCAAATAATATTACCGATATGTTTAAAAACTTTAAACATGTCATTGAAGTAGATGCTACTAAGTTTTTATGGGACGAAGGAACGGTCTGGGCTCCACACCCAGCTGCTCAACAATACTTCTATCCACAGAGATCCCTGGGTGAAAACTGTGTCTGGCGATTAGAAAGAGTATCATGGAGCGATTGGCAAAAGCGTTGGATAATAAACGGAATAGGCAGTGAAGATCGAGTATTTGTTGCGACAAATTCAGATGAAGATGCTGTAATGATTGCTCTGAGGTGGAGATGAAGATATTTCTCAATTCAGACTGCCGAGTAAGCATGCCCATGCTGGTGTGGTTAAGTTACAATATTGGGCCCATTGAAAGCACTCGTGCTCCTGGGCCCGATCAATCGTGGACTCATCAACCGAGGCGTCATGTTGGACCCGAGTGGTGGACCCAACATCAAGGCCGAGGATGGGAAATAATGTACACTCCTCGAAGACAGGAGCAACAGACAAGACGGGGCATTTACATTGATATTGATGATGAACAACTGGCCGTGTTGTTTTCCTTGAGGTGGTTATGAAAAGAATAGAAGGATATCCACCGCTTGATTGGCATGAAGTTGTCATACTTTGGACTGACATTATAAAGAAGCAGTCCTATCATTCTATAATAGAATGGCTTGACAAAACTATCGAAGGATGTTATTATCATATAGATATATTTAATCAACCAGAAGGAATAGCGTTTAGATTTGAACAGCGCGGAGATGCTATATTGTTTAAGCTGAAATGGGCATGAATATAATGACAGAAAACTATATTCCTGATAGACAAGACCAAGTCGAAATGAAGAATCATTATATTCACGAACTCAAAGAGCCGCATGCAGCAACTACCGCAGAGCTGCTAGCATGGCGAAATAAATGCAGAGCTATGCAAGAATGGTGTAATGAACAAGGATTTACATGGGGACTGTGTGATATAACCAACAGAATGGCAGTAAAATTTTATTTTTCTCGTTCGGAAGAGTTAACCATGTTTCTATTAAAATGGGCATAAGGAGTTATGTTAATGTTGAGTATGATAGCATTTGATTTAGATGGGGTATTAGTTCCTGATTACAGTCACATTGAGGGGCTAAATCACCAACAGTTTTATGAGTATACTATGTATGCTAAACCACTTATCAATCCCGTTGGTAAGTTTGATATTGTAACAGCAAGATCGGAACAATATCGTACAATTACCGAACAATGGATTAAACAGTTGAAGACAGCACCACAGCGTGTGATTATGAAAGCCAACAAAGATGAGTCACCGGCTGATTATAAAATTCGCATGTGTCGTACACATGGATATGACGTTTTTGTTGAATCCGATGCCGATATTGTAAAAGAAATGACGGCAGCTAAAATCGAAGGTTTAACTGTTGTTTACTTTGATGAATATGTTACAGAACATTTAAATTCACATACAGAAAGTCTGTTCAATTTTATCAATAGGTAATGAATGAAAATTAGATTAATTGGAAAAGCTAATGATTCAGGCATTGGCACGCATTTTGGCAATTATGCCAATGCACTACTGTCTATTAAGGCAATACAAAATCTAGTAGAACTAGTGGATCACAACGACGTTGAAGCTGTACGACGTACAGCACAAGCTAGCACAGACGATGATATTAATATTTCATTTATCTGTGCCGAACTAAATGGATACTATCGAGGATATAATATCAACTGGGCTGTGTTTGAATCTACGTATATACCCAGTCGTTTATTTGATACTATGTCTAGACACAATTTATGGATTCCGTCTGAATGGGGTCGTAAAATTGCAATCGCCCAGGGAATAGCACCAAGTCAAATAACAGTTGCACCCGAAGGGGTTGACAGTACTTTATTTCATCCTTACTTAATGCCTACAATAGATAAGTTTAGATTTTTATTAATAGGAAAATATGAACAAAGAAAAACAATTGACGAATCAATTGATGCATTTGTTCAAGTATTTGGCAATAATCCTAATTTTGAATTAGTAATCAAGTCAGACTTTTTTGTAAATCCAGAATTAAAGAAAAAAGAGTTAGACAATAAAATAGCCAGTACAGGTGTTGATAATATTCGTCTAGTATGGGGTTATCAAACACTTGAACAGCTGGCTAATTTATACAGGTCAGCTAGTGTATTTTTATTTCCAACAAAGGCTGAGGGATGGGGCTTGCCCTTAATTGAAGCAGCAGCCACAGGGTTGCCATTGATTACTACTCTCCATTCAGGGCAAACAGAATTTTTGCAGGATATACGTTCCAGTTGTGTGCTATTGAACTACAATCTTGAACCAATTGCTTGTCCTGAATATCAGAAATTTTATCCCAATGATCAAGGTAATTTTGGTAAATGGGCAGTAACTACAGTAGATGAGATAGCAAGAGGAATCAAACTGGCATATACAAATTATACAGCATTGAAAACTCAAGCAGTTAAGAATAGTGACGTTATCCGCAATAAGTATTCATGGTCTAATTGTGTATTAACGACTCTTGGAATTTTAAAACAAAAAGGATTAATATAAATGGATATTACACAAATTTGGAATCAGTTGTTTACCACTACATTAGGAACTTGGGGTAGCCCTATATGGTATGTAGTGGCTGCATGTGTTGTTACTGTGTTTGCAGCTAGATGGGCTAGGGCTATACGAACCTTATTGCCATTTTTAGGTGCATTTAGCTTACTGTTTATGATAGTTTGGGTTTTGGTAAATTTGCACATCATAACAATTACAATATAAGATGCAAATTAAATCTCCACCATACTATAAAAAATATGCAGATGTCAGTGTAATTATAACAATGTTGCTGATTGAATTGTTAACAGTGAGTTTTGCAATCAGTTTCGTGTTTAGCTTGTAACTATATCAACCAATTCCCGATAATTTCATAATGGTATCGATTTCACAATTATCAGGTTCAACAACTGGGTTATCGGGAGTCACTTCAGCAGGATCATATTCTTCATAAGATTGAATTGTATCAGCTAATTGACGTAATATTTCTGACAATTTCATTTATAATACGCCTGCGGCAGATTGAAGAGCTTTGATTGCATCATCCTGCTCATAAAATGTTTTAGTAGGTAGTCCTGCTGCCGTACGAACTTCATTTAAATCTTTATCATGTTGCTCACGATAGGCTTTTGGCGAAAGTGGAACTATACGTTGAAATTCTTCCTCTGAATAAGGAAAATCATGTTTTTCATACGACATGGTCCAATCTTTTGGTTCGAACTCAGTTAATGTAGATAAATCATCCAATAGTCTTTGGACATGTGATGCAGCATTACTACGACGACGCAACTCAACAAATACTAGATAACGATTTGTTTTGATTTCACCTGGACTACGATCAGCATCAATAACAAAATCATAGCCTCTCTCAAACCAATTCATTAAATCTTTGGCCGCAGCTTGATCTCGAACAAAGAATGACAGTACAATAATATCATCATCTTCGCCCATTTTACTGGTGAATTCATCAACATGAATAACAGGTTTAAGTAAACCCTCCATGTCCTTGTAATCTAATCCTTCGAATACAAAATTAGAATTGAGCTTGATCATTTTCCATTCCGTTAATTTCATCGGTTCCTGACTGTGCATTAGCTTCATCAGTTACATCGCTATATGAATTATCTAATTCATCTAATTCAAGTTCTTGCTCTTCAATTTCAATGCTACCGGTACGTATATCACTCATTAAGGCTTTGGGTATAGTAATTTCCACTAACCAAACCTTTTTCTCAATAATTCTAGCTATCTTAGTACCAGGACGATAATCTTTTGGATCTTCGATTTTGAGTGGTATCTTCATATTAGTACGCTTATACTTTACTGTACAATCAAATGGAAGTAACCGTCTGCCGCCACGTGGATCAGGCATTAAATTCTCGGGCCATAAAAAAACACAAGATACTTGGTATTTAGTAATAGTTGGACCTTGTACGAGTTCCCCAAATTCCCAGTTCTTAAATGCATATAAATCCATGGAATCAAGTACACGTTCGAAGTCAAGTAACGTCATTAACGTTCCTTCAGACATATAAATGTCCTTAATGTTCTTCGCGACTTGCCAATAGTCCTGATGATCTTTGAATAGTTCAGAATCAAATGCTTTGTTTGCCATAGTAAAGTATTTAGTATAATTTTAAATATGACATAATATTGATAGTTCAAGAAGTTTCCGGATAGCCAATTACTTATACCTTTTTATAGACTTTTCAATACCCATAGAATATAAAAGTTTATGATTGTAAATACTTAGGACAGTACGGTGCTGTCAGCAGTAATTTACTTCTACAGAGGTTCTAATGAGTAGACATAGAGCAGTAAAATCACAACGTCGCGATGCGACATTTCAAGAAAATACAATAAATTTTGACCAAGTAAAACCCATAAAACAACGTCCTATCAATATAGTTCCTAGAACTTTAAATCAAGAACGTTTGGTATTGGCTTTGCAAGATAATGGTCAACATATTGTAATCACAGCAGGCCCAGCTGGTACTGGAAAAACATATCTTTGTATGTTAGCTGCTGTTAAAGCATTTCGTGAAGGAGAAATAGATCGTATTGTGTTAACACGTCCAGCCGTAGAAGTCGAAGGGGAAAAACACGGGTTTTTACCAGGAGACTTGAATCAAAAAATGGATCCATGGGTTCGTCCACTGACAGATATTTTGCGTGAATATTATAGACCGCAGGATATTGCAGCTATGATGGAGGATGGAGTTATTGAGATTTCGCCACTGGCATTTATGCGTGGACGAACATTCAAAAATGCATTTATCATTGCTGATGAAATGCAAAACAGCTCGCCTTCGCAGATGAAGATGCTGATGACACGTATTGGGGAAGGCAGCAAAATTGTCATTACCGGAGATATAGAACAAACCGACCACAAAAAAGGAATCAACGGCCTTGCAGACGTATGCGAAAGAGCGTTGAAAGGAGGTGTAAAAGGAATAGCAGTTTGTGGAATGGATAGTCGCGATATACAACGACATGCCATTATTGGGCAGGTATTAAAGATGTACGCAGACTAAAATAAAGCCCCGAAAGGGGCTTTACTTATTACTTTTTAAATTTGATAATGCAGGGAGTATTGATCTTTGCTGCTCGTGCTTTAAGTGCGGTTGACATCTTTGCAGCTCGTGCATCAATAGAATCGGCTAGCCAATCTAAAAACCTTACTCGCCAACAGTTATTTTTTTCAATAATGTTGTTAAGTTTGGTATACATAGTCTTGAATTCTTCTTTATTTTTATTTTCTACTTCTCTGGTCCATTTGTTGAGATTCACTATAGATAATGCAACACCTATAAGTTCAGGTTTTTTTGTCAGTCGACATACCGAGTCAAAAAATATTTGATCGGTTTCTTCTGAGGTATTTAATACTGTCTGATAAGAATTAATTATAAGTTTTACAGTATCATCGAGAACGTTGGTATTTGACGCATCATCAGGGCTATTTACTGCCGTGTCGCCCACCGCAAGTGACTGTTGTTGATTTTGTTCTGCTTGTGATACAGCTTGGATCTCATCCTTAGCTGCCTCGTTGGGATTGTTGATCAACGATCTCAATGACTCGTTGAGATCGTTAATACTCTGTGAATTCGTTGTCATTATATTTCCTTTACGTGTTAAGTTACTGGCGATTTATTTACTGCTCTTCACCAGTTATGTGATAATAAATAGCCTTCCAATTTTTTAATATTGTGATCTCTCGATGGAATTCGTACATATTATGACCATGTTCCAAGACTAACGGTTTAAGACCAGCATATAATCCTGCTTCAGCATTTTCCCATTTGTCCTCAATCCAATAGAGTCTGGTATCTTTATATTCGGCCAATGCTGCATCTTTGGAAGCTCCGGTATCTAAACATACAATACGCTCGAATACTGTGCTGCCAAACAGTTTATGAAGATTCATCTCCCGTAGCTTTTGTGCATTGGGATCCAAACTCAAAGAAGTAATTGCATGAAATTTATAGCCATGTTCCTCATGCAATCTTTTAATGTAATACATGGCATCACGCATGGGAGGCAAAAATCCAATAGCTGCGGATTCATTAAAAATGCGTATCAACTTGACTACTTGATCCCTTGGAATTCCATAACGTACTGCCATGTCATAGTTTAGTTTAGCCCCGGGGACTTCCTCAAATCCGTGCTCATGCATCCAAATATTAAATGCCCATTCCCAGTCTAGGACTGCACCGTCAATGTCAGTTAGTATTAGTTTCTGTTTCGATAAGTTCTTGATTTTGAACCTCTTCAATAGTTTGATAAGCTGCTTCTAGTAAGTCGATATATTTTGGATAAAACCCATGATAAAAATCACGTACTTTAGGCCAGTTTTTTTCAACTAGCTCACCGTTAAAGCTACCTTTAACAACTTGTTTGTCCTTAAAATCAAGTATCACGCTGGCTGTTGCCAAATCTTTATTTTTAAGTGATTTACTGATGGACATAGATTCATCTACCTTTCCGTCAGCTTTTGTAATGTATTGAATTATTAAATATCTCATATTCCTCTCAATTCCGCTAATGTTGCTGAAACATTGATCTCAGCATCTGCAACCAAATTACTATTAACAATACCATTACGTATAATGATAATTGCCTTGTCTTGACCTTCGACTGTATTACTCCACAGATTCAAGTTATTATACATCCAGGAAAACATTCCATCCATATCTTCAACAGATGCTTGACTACAAATAATCCTACGTGCCTCGTTAAAATCACCGGCCTTAATTAATTCTACAGCATCCAGTTTCCAGTCATTTACTGATTGATCATTCTCACTGGGTGCAACTAATTTGCCTGATGTTGAATTTGCCTGCACTAAATTTAAACATTTGCGCAAGTCTGGATAGGTAGCTTTAATATAGCTGTCTAAAGTATCTAAATCAAATTCTATTTCTTCAGTTACCAGTACAGTTGCTACACGCGCCGTGAACTCTACTGAGTCTGTTTTTTGAATATGGAATCCTTGGCAACGACTATGTATTGCTGGCATAATTTTATTTGGGTAATTACATGTTAAAATAAATCTAACTGTTTCGCTATAGTCTTCCATTAAATTTCGCAATGCTGGTTGGACTGAATTAATATTCATGTAATCAGCTTCGTCGATTAGCACAACTTTAAAAGTGCCAAACGGCATTGTGCTACAAAAACTAATTAGTTTGTCTACCCATTCCAATTTTCGAGCATCTTTAGACCCATTGGCATACAATACATCAAACTCATCTACACCCAATTCATTGATTAGTAATTTAGCTAAAGTTGTTTTGCCAGTACCTGGACTTCCACTTAATAATAAATGCGGGATACTACCCTGCTTGATCCAATGCGTAACTTGTTGACGTTGCGAATCATCTGTAAAGACATATCCGTTTACCGTGTTTGGCCTGTATTTTTCAGTCCATATAGAATGCATCTATTTCTTCCTTATCTAATACTAGTATTATAAACTAATATACAGGAAAGTACACCAGTATGGTTAACTGATTTTTTTAAATAATGATTTGATTTTATTAATTAGGGAGTAAAGTGTAAATGGCATATAAAAATTAGGACGACGTGGGCATCGCCCTTGATTCCACTCACAGTTATCGTGTGGCTCTTGATGACAGAGTTTACACTTATTCATCCTTAATCTCTTGTCTTTTTATCTACATGTACAGCTGAACTGATACCTTCAACAGTGGGACATTCTTCGTCGTCTGATACAAGTAAAATATCTTTTGGATCAATTTTACGAATTGTTGTTTTACCAGATTCATCTTCGATATCCAATCCTCTAGTCCAACGTCCATGTGCTACCAAAACCCATTGTCCAACTTTGACATTTGTTTGTTCATGTCCTACAGCATACACACGACCCCAGCGTGGACGAATTCCATTGCCTTTGCCGTTGTCATTTAACAGTACAATACCGCCTGTGCTGATACGTTCATCGAATACCATATCAGCTACTAAAACGTGGTCATGAATTGCTTTAATTTGATGCTTATTAAGTTGGTGTGCAGCATACTGATGCTTCATTAAATTCTCCGTAAGGGTTGATCTTTTGCTTTTTGACGTGCTGTTTTTTCTAATTCTTGCTTAATTGTTTTTGAGCGAGCAATTGCTGCGGCCAAACCAACTGGCTTTTCAGCATCTGCTGTAATTTCTGTCTGTTTAGGAACTATCCCCACTGGAACTTCAGGTGCTGCTGTTGGTGCTGCTACAGGAACCTCTGGGATAGATGCTACTAGGGTATCATCTGTAGCAGTTGCCATTGTTGATTGTTGGTCTCTTGTACTGGAATGTACACGCCCAGTTGAAACGTTGGATTGTCGTTGAATACGACGCTGAACTTGATGATTACGTGGATCAACGATATTGCCCTCTGCATCAATTCTATCTCCTCGTGCGTTTACGCCCATGTTCCCAACCGCACGAACATGCTCATTTTGTAAACGTAATGAGCCAACATCAACTGATTTGCCTCTAGCTGTTTTGTAAATTTTTTGTGTCATAATATTCTCCTGAATACGCTATATTTAGCGCAAAAATTCGTTAATAGATAAATCATAGAACAAGCTGTTTATCCTGTGTACGTTCATTTTATATAGGACATAAGATGCCGTAGAACTACCGCGTCCGACACCCCAAATTATATGATTTTCCTGCATTACATCTACTAGATATTTTAAATATTTAAGTAGGTTAAATAAATTGTGTTGTTGATATAGCAATAATTCTTCGCCGCACCGTTGCAATTCGGCTTCATTTTTGCATAGACTCAGTACGTATTCTGCTATATCCATGTCTTTATAATGTTGCGGCATGTGCCAGTTTTGTTGGTTTTCATAATCCCAATCAGTAACATCTTTGTCAACATCATCGGATGTATGCGAAATAAATGTATCAGGGAAGTCTTGGACAAAATTGACTAGTTGTTCAATATCAACAGTACTGTCTACTAACATACCCCGTAAGGAATCTAGATTGCGACCCTGCATTAGCAAGTCTGCTACATCTCCCTCATTAAAAATCATTTCGCCGTACTTATTTTGTTTCATCTAATATTTTGAAATCTGCAAATACTACAGTATTGCCACTGTCATTATTTGATATTTCGCCGGGCCATGCTAATTCTAAATCACTCCATATAGTTAAATTGGCTAATATATCAATTTCATCTGTGTCTATTAGTTCTGGGTCACAGTGTACTATATCAGCTGATTTCCACCAGTCGGGTATTGTTAATTCATCTACATTTTCATCTTGATTATGATAGTATATAATGCCATCACCCAATTTAGAGCTTATTTCTATTTCATCAATGATAATTCTATCTTCGGCAATGGCATTCAATTTATTAAATAGCATTATACCCACTAACTGATCGATAGGTTCTTCTGGTATAGTGGTAATATTCATTCCGGCATCGATATATCTAGCACATTGATCGACATATGCTGAATTAATAAAAACAGTATTTTCTAATTCATGATATACAAAATATTTAATTCTGTCAAGTGCTGTATTATTAATTGCACCATCTAAACTATTGGTTAAAATATGTAGTTTAACTACATAGTCATTCATTTGTAATTCATCACCGTAATGTATACCGGCAAGAAAAGTAAGCGGACAAGTTATTCTAACATTCATGATATATCAATCATTCCATCGTAATCTGTACCATGTTGACTAGAACGAAGTTTTTCAGTGTATTTGTTTTGGTACGTTTCTATAGCCATTCTCAGTTGATTGCACAAATGATGATTTCCCAATCGCCAAGCAATACTGAGTTTTTTGTTTAATTCAGAGATCTTAACACTGAGTTCTTCAGTGCTAAGTTCGTCAATATTTGGTATTAGTGGATGTTCCATACATTAATTGTATTGGAATTTAAAGTATAGATCAATAGTTTTGATTAGGCAAATACTGCGTTATTGTTGCCAATACAATACCAAACGGAGTTGGTATACTGTAATGTACACCCACTGCCCATAGCTGCTAATGTAATAGTACCTGATGTTCCTGGTACTGCGGATTTCCAGCCCGCATCAACTACTGTAATAACCATTGACCCGGCAAAAGTTTGGGTAAACACTTTAATTTGCCCTTCTACACCATCTGCTAGTGTAGCAGTACCAGCAGTGGTAAAATAGCTGGTAGTTACGGCTAAATTTGCTAAACCAGACGTTACTAAACTTTCACTACTAGCATTAAATGGCTCTAGTGATTTATTTGTTTCATTAATAGTAATATTAATGCCACCATTGTGTGTGGTAAATGTAAATGAATAAATGCCAGTGACTGCAAATTCCATAACATTAGTCGAAGGATTAAATCCTTGAATTCCTGTAGTATTGACACTGACTGCTGCGGGAAACTGTAGCGTATAAGCAGTATTGGTAACAGTGACTTGTAAGGTAACAACACCCGTTTGCCCGGAAATTGGAAAATTACTAAATCCTAAACTGGATACTCCGCCTAGTGTGACAGTTTGAAAATGTCCCGAAGCATAATTTATGTTAATTACTCCGGTTAGAGTTCCTAATGATACTGTAGTATAGGCGAAATCAGCTACCAATGCATTAGTTAGTGGAGAATTCAACATGTTATTTTGTGTTGAAAGAGCTGCGCCACCGGTTAATTGGCTATTTAAAATTGATTTATTTTGTAACTCAGTGATTTCCTGCGCGGCATACTGAAAATTGTTAGCAGTATTTGTGAAATTATCACGAAACCCTTGTGAATTATTATCTTGCCCCGCAACTGGGTAAGCCCCGTTGATATTATTTGGATTAATCTGACTTGTCATTTACTTTTCCTAGTTGCTATTATTTAGCGTGTTTATTATTTATATTAATATATTTCGTTTGGGATACATTAAGTAACGGTTAGCTGCATCAGTGTTAGTATCACTATCAGCTGGACTATTAAATGTAACACTGCCATAATCAAACTCTGTTGCAACACCAGGAACCACTGTGATATTCCAGGATGCACCAGTTCCAGATCCTGAAATAGTAACACCTGCTAATGCTGAATAAGCGGTATTTGCAGCAAATAAATTGGCAGTGCCTGAATAAAATACACTGACAATTGCACCAGTATTATCTACGGTGTTGACAACAATTAATATATCGTTAGCAGGAGTTGTACCGCCGAGTTCTGTGCCTACAATCTTAATTTGATCACCTACACTATAGCCCATTCCTGCTACCGCTATACCAATATCATAATGATAATTAATATCAAATGTGGTTGATTCTGGTGGACTTGGAATCCACTGTTGTATAGCTGGATCCCAATTCACTGTCATTGAATTATCTAATTCATAACGATCAGCTTCAAAGTCAACTAGATTCAACTGTGTTCCGTATTGTGTTTGTATGTTATACTGTATCTGTCCAGATGCACCTGGTATTGTATAAGCAATGACCCACGCTGGAGTGAATCCCAATACATTACCATTAGACTGTACTGACTGCATCCATAGTGGCAACAGGTCACTTTCTTGACCAACTACGTCAATCACCTGATTTCTCATGTTATCTAATGAGTTGGGATACACTACATCAACCGTTTGATTTTCAATAGGATAAGCCAGTACAACTTCTTTGTCTACACTTACCCCACTATTATTAACTAAATTATCAATGATTTCTGAATAAACTACTTCATATACAATCTTGCCTGTGATAGGATCAACTGCTTGTGCAGTTTTGATCTCGCCTAATGTTAAGTTTTTCCAATAGTGATTGAGCTGTAATGCTGTAAGATATGTAGCCGCAGTCGCTGCATTTAATCCATAAGCATGATAATAAATGACGTTTTTAGACAATCCAAAGTTAGGATCATCAGATCGATATAATAATGCTGGTGTAAAAATAGTAGGATTATTGACCAAACTGTTGATTATTTGTCTGTCATTAGATGGTGGCATACATTGTATGTATAAACTTTGATATGGAGTATCGTATGTACGTACAACATCTATCGTGAAAGTTTTATAAACATTAACGTATCCACTGGGAGTAAACGCATTAACTGTAAAGGTATAGGTTAAATCAAAAGTTGTGGTATTAGCATCAAACGTAGTTGTTCCATTGTCTAATCCAAATGCATTAAAGCTCACACGTCCAACAATGTTACCTGAAGATAATAAGGTCAACCCCTGTGGCAAACGAGAATTAGTACCAGATGCCAAACGATATTGTAAATTTACATTAGCGGTAGTAGTTGCTTCAACAGTAAACATACTGGTAGAACCATTACTGATTTTGCCCATATATGATGGAGTAACCCAAGTTACGTTATATGCTATTGGGCCAGTTACAGTTAAACTGTAATACTGCGGGTCACTGGTTACATCAGGAGTTTCGACAATGTAAGCAGTTACTGAAAAATTATAAATCTGTTGGGATAATCCTATTGTGGGCAAATATCCAGTTAACCATCCGGTAGTTGCATCAAGATGTAGTCCAGTGGGAATCGATACTCCTATAAATCCAACTGCATCACCGGCAATGTTTCTTGCTTTAAATTGATAAGCAAAATACGTGTCGCTAGGTGCATTGCCAATACTACCCGGTGGTGTAAGCATTACAGGAGGATCTAAGTCAGATATCGAAGCGGTCAAATATGAATTGTCGGCAGTGATGTAAGTAGTTGTAGCATCAAATGCCTGTGTACTCCAAACATATAAACTAAATGTTCTCAATGAAGAGGTACGACCATCTGTAACTTGTAATGTAAATTGATAATTGACACTGGGAGATTCCACGTCAAAATCAAACGGATATTCACCAAATCCTTGCCCGGTAACACTGAATCCAGGAATAGTTGCACTTGGCGGAAATCCAACATATCCTGATATTAGCCCTGTGCTACTGATAGATAACCCTGGTGGTAATGATCCCGCAACTAAACTAATTGATGGGGGAATATTAGCGGGATTGTCGTCAGTATATTCAAGCTGAATTCCTGGCTGTAGTAACTGCCCTTCCCAAAGTTGGTCTAATTCGCCAGCTGGGGTGATCCACGAAGGGAAATTTTGACTAGAGACTGTTATTGTAAATGTTCTATCAGTCAACCGATTGGTAACAGTTGTACCGCCAATCGTTTTGGTCGTATAAGCGCGAATAGCAAATTTGCTAGTGACATTTTTTCCTGCTACAATTGCTTCGTCTGCCACAGTAACTACGTTGGTTGGGACTCCCTGTATGACTCCATTGGTAGTACATTCAATACCCGAAGGCAACGCTCCAGCAATAGGTTCGTAGTAAATTGTAGATGGCACACTGGTAATTGTACCGCCACTGATCCACTCTCCTGTAGCATTACTGGTATATATAACTTGAGTTTGAGTGCATTTTATTACAGTAAATGTACCATTATACTCTGAAGGATCTACTCCGGCAACTATGATACTATCACCAGGTTGAAAAATAAGTGTGGGCTGTGGATAAAAAACTATGGTAACAGTTGATCCATTGCCTGTAATACTGTTAATGTTAATAGTAACAGCATCCGTTGCTTGCAATGGTACTTGATAAAAACTGCCCTGTTGTACAGTGCCTAAACTGCCCGGAGGAGTAATCCAAATTGGTTGTGATGACATTAGTAGCTCTCTGTACCTATAATATCGACAGTGTATTCCATATTAGTATCCGCCAGTCAATGCTGCTCGTTTCCAAGTATTTGCTGCTGTACAAATATAGATATAATTATCGTCCCAACTTATCTGTCCTACAATTCCAATGGCGTTGCTGGCTTTTGTTTGTGGTGTTGAACTCAACATTCCTATCCCATACGGAGATCCGTTTGCATAATTGATACTCGATGCATTGCCGGGTAATGTTAAATTCCCGGATGTATCAAATACCCATTCTTCTGAGCCAGGCCAAATTGAAACATTGCCGCCATTGGTGCCTAAACTGACATTGTCATCATATATTCTTATCCCCGGCCCGGCGAGATTAGCTTGTAGCGGAAAATTCAATGATCCGTCAGTGGCAAATGACCATTCGTTACCATTAATGTTGATAATCAAATCGCTGCCAGTAGTGGGAATATTGGCATAACTATTACCGTTCACGATAAAGTTAGAATTAATTCCAGTAATATTACTACCATCACCGTAGAAATAATTTGCTATAACTGTTGATGAGTTGATATTTCCAGTAACTGAGATATCGGCATTGCCCGCTAATCTATATGACATTCCAGACACTACTGCTGAATTGGCATTGTCTGCTTGTATTGCATAAGTGGCACTGTTGGCAGTTTGTGCTGTAGTCGCTGTGTTTGCCCAGGATGCTAAATTAGCATTAATAGCAAATAATGCTGTATCAGCATTGATAGCTTGCGTAGCCAATGCTGCCAAGTTAGCGGTATATGCAGAATTAGCATTAAGCGCAAACGGCACATTGCCAATAACTGCATTTGCTGAAATATTGGTGATATTACTGCCATCTCCCATTATATAGTTTCCACTAACAGTATTACCTGTTATAATGTTAGCATATACATTACCTGCGGTAGAGTAATCGCCAATTGACACAATGTTGGAAACAAGTCCAAATGAAGTTAGATTTGAATAATTTATGTTGTTGCTTAATTGATTGCCCAACAATGATAAAGCCTGCACATTGGCTACTATATTAGTTAAATTGGCGCCATCGCCTATAAAAGCTGGAGCGGTAATTGCCAGTGTACTGTCCCATGTATTTGCTGAATAATTATATGTGAAATTGGCATTGGCAATGGGAATTAATAGGCCACCTCCATTGGCTTGCGCAGCATTAACCGCACTGGTTGCTAGTGTAATATTGCTGTTGGCAATAGATAAATTAGAATAGTCAACGGTAACTACATTACCTGTTACCTGCAGATTTCCTGCAATAAATGCATCGCCTGAAAAAACTCCCGTAACAGCATTTAGATATTGCGTGTAAACTGTATTAAAACGATCAGTGCCTGATCCAATTGAACGTACATTGGGAATATCTGGAACAAAATTAGCTTTAGGAACAATAGACCCAACTCCATTTGTGGCTAAATTAAGGTTTCCATTAGTGTTGGTAACTTGTATGGTATTGTTAGCAATAGTTATATTACTGCCCACTGGACCTGCGTTAAACAGTTGAGTAAAATTGTAATTTGTTTGAGTAAATGCAGTGCGTAACGGCGCACCTAACCCATCGTTAGCGGTATTTCCAGTATTGATGATAATTTGGGACATTGCCAATCCTTGAATATTTCAAGTATTTAGTTAAATTACACGGTAGTGGTTTTTGGAAACGTATCAAAGGAATTTTACCAAAAAGTTTGTTTGTATTCGTTATTACACATATAATTACACATAGGTTAATAAACTTATATTTCAAACTTACATTTATACAAACTTTTAAGGAATTATTATGATTAAGAAATTTAACAAAGCTACTAAGACTTATATGTTGTTCAAAGCATTGCAAGCAGGTTTGCGTATTAATGCTACACAAGCTGAAAACTTGTATGGCATCAAAAATATTCGTGCAGAAGTAACTCGTATTCGTCAAAATGGTTTTGCCGTGTATAGCAAAACTTACACTTCAGGTAATGGTGTCAAAACTACAGAATACGTGATGGGTACCCCATCACAAGAAATCGTTGCACTTGGGTATAAAGCCAAGTCACTAGGACTTACGCTCTAATATCTAAATTTTCAAATATTGTTGTTTTTATGCAAAAAGCCCCAATGTATTGGGGCTTTTTTTTGGTTGACAATTGTACCGAAATCGCATATAATAACTTTATATTAAACAAATTAGGAGCAATCATGACACGGTCTAAAAGACAATTAGTTAATCGACAAGTATATCCAGGCAGCGTATACCTCGATGGCTATACTTTGCAAGAGATAAAGGCTAAGATTGAAGCGTGGATTGCAGAATACGGCGAAGATGCTAGACTAGAAGAATATAGTGATATGTGGGGTGATTACTGGGGCATTTTCAAACTTCTTCCTGAGAATGATGAAGAGTACGCCGCTAGAATCCTCCGTGAAAAGGAACAGGAAGAAAAAACGCGAGCACGTGAATTAGCAGAGTTTGAACGTCTCTCTAAGAAATTCAACACCAGCGAATAACTCAACCACATGGAAATAACATGAGAGTAATTAACTTAGATGGCAGGCATGCGCATGGTAAAAAATATGCCCATGCAATACAGTTTAAAGATACCGGTAAAAGGACCAATTGGGAACTGTATCGATATAGTAATATATTCGAGAAACTATATGGTGCCAGCTTTACACTCAATCCTGAGTTTGGGGTGAAACTATATAACTGGCACCACAAATATATTGAAAATGAACTTTGGTTTATGGATAAAAAGCATCATAGGATTTGTTTTCGAGATAAATCCATGTTAACTATGGTATTGTTAAAGATTAATCCAGGGGAAATAACATGAATAATACTGAATTACCAGTAATGCGTCCCGGCCAGGGGAGATATTATCGGGCTATGCTTTATCATTATCTAATGGTTGGTCTTTTAGCAATTCTGTTAAGCATACTGGCCGTTCTTGTTTGGTTCAATCCCGTATGGTTCACAAGGCAAGCCTGTTATGCTTTTTACTTTAACCTATCGGCCCGCATATATGTGTGGCATCGCCGTTGCATATATTCGGTATATTTAGGATGTGATGCTGGGTTTTGGCTGGCACTAACCAAAAAATATGAGTAGAAAAATGAACATAAATTTAAAAAATATGAAGCCCGGTGGTGGCAGATATTACAGAGCACAGGCATTTCGATGGTTTATATACACATTAATCGCCTTGCCTGTTATTATCTCATTAATAATAATGTATCTAAATCCTTTTTGGTTTAGGCAATCATTTGGAGAATGGATATGTGAAGCGTGGGAACCGGTTGGCGCGTGGATCCTTTACCGTACATGGGCCATTTATATAGGCTGCGATCCCCGACTCTGGGCAGCATTGAATAAAGTCAATAATTGACAGTTTATAAAATTTTGTTTAAAATACAATTAATTTAATTATTACAAGGAAATAGTATGACAACTAAAGATCTTACCATAACAGTGACAATTTCAGGTAAGGAACTTAAAAAACTAGCTGATTGCCTAGCCAAAGAACAAATCTACGACTGCTTTGACGAAGATGTATTAAAAGCAGCTGGTATGCCCTCTACGACAGTATTTTCATCTAAAATTTTGTCAGATCCTAAATTTAGTGAAATCATCGAACAAACTGTTGCAGAATCAATCGTTGAAGACGACACCATCTACGATGCTGTGTATAACATCGACATTATCCGCGAGGCTTATGAAAAATGCAGTATTGCCTATGACAATTTACGTCGAGAGGCGAAGGAATTGGAAGAAGAAAAAAGTAAGGAAGCCGATACGAAAAAACATATTGCATGGTTGAGAAAACAGGGGTATACTGTTACTAAAAATAAAACTACCGATACCGTGGATGATAAAAATTAAATGTTAAAGAAACTATTTCAATGGTTAGGTCGGTATAGAATCATTATGGATAGAGAAAATGGTGAGGCCTACCTGGAACGATATTATTTGTTCCTGCGGGATCGCAAGAATTTCCCATTCAACATCTTTCTCCATAAGTTTTTGAAAGGTGATCCGGCCGACGTACATAATCATCCCTGGAGTTATAGAACTGTAATTCTATGGGGAGGATATTATGAATGTATTCCTATTTTTGATAAAGAAGGTAGGATAATTGGCGACTACCCTGAATGGCGAGGGCCAGGGTACACATGTCGCTATTCGGCTAACAGCTATCATCGAATTGAATTAAAACCTGGTGTCACTTGCTGGACGTTGTTTATGCCCGGACGTCAGGAACAGGAATGGGGGTTTATGGTTGATAACAATTGGATTCAACATGAACAATATTTTTTAAGTAAACAAAAGGCTTAACTATGACAACAGAATATTTAGGGGGTTTTGTCCAGGGATTTGGACTGGCCATCTTACTGCTTACAGCAGTGATAGCTTTTCTAGCACATAAGTTTTATACTCGATTGTTAGAAGAAATTAAGAATGAGGAGAGCAGTGTTCTATACTCAGTCAACATTACAGTTGAACGTGTGGGTAGTATGCTATACTGCTACGGCGAGGATGGGGTCTTTATTTGTCAGGGTGCAGATTTGAGTGAGATTGAAAAAGCCTTTAAAGAACGATATCCACAACATCCAACGTGTATTCTAAGTATCAAAGGTGATAAAGAATTAATTGAGGAAATATCTTGCAAGTAAATTTAATTTCAGACCTTCATTTAGAGTTTTCAACGAACTTTTCATTACCTGGCGGAGATGTACTGATAATTGCAGGTGACATGTGTGAAGCTAAAAACTTAAAACATACTATATATCAAGATTGGGTGTTTGAAAATCTTACGAAATATCGTGAAGTAATCTATGTGATGGGTAATCACGAACATTATAGCCTACAAGTTCAAAAGACCAAAGCATTGGCCGAGGACTATCTACCAGATAATGTTGTTGTATTAGAAAACGAAACACATGTCATCGACGATGTTATGTTTGTGGGCGGCACGCTTTGGACCGACATGAATAAAGGTGATCCCATGACCATCATGCGATGTCGACAGGACATGACGGACTATAAACATATTACAATGTACGACCGATATAAAGATGCGTACCATAAACTGACTCCCGAATATACCACTGTGATGCATCGTGCAACACGTGATCATATTATCACAGAAGCTGATGCCAATCCTGATAAAAAAATAGTGGTAGTGACTCATATGTTGCCCAGTGTTTCGGCCATATCAGAAGAGTATAAACACGATTATCATTTGAATGGTGCATTTGCCTCTGACTTAGATGATATTATCATTGCTCATCCTAATATTAAGACATGGTGCTTTGGTCATACCCATTCATTTATTGACATGATGGTGGGATCAACTCGCTTGCTCTGTAATCCGCGTGGCTATTATGGATACGAACAGAGAACAAAGGAATTTGATCCAGCATTTAGCTTTGAAGTTTAACTTTATGACTACAGCTTGGCATCACTTACCTAGTGCAGTGCATATAGATCGTATTTTAGCAGACCTAAAGGCCAATCCTATACATTGGGAAATGGAATCCTGGGTCAGTGATTGGAATACTTGGGGAATGGTTTATAATTCGGCTTGGGATGTGGTATGGAACGCGGCCCGTATTGAGATTTATAATGCGGTGGTTAGTGCGGCATGGGAAAAAACTAATAACAGGTCTTATATCATAGGCAGAAATGCCTTGTTGGCCTTGATCGCTTGGCCTGAATCAGCTGACTATCTCGATCTATCTACTGATCAAGTGCGTATGCTAATGGCATTGGGCGATCACCGAGCAATAATGTTATTACCAGCAGTCATGGCATTTGAAATGAGCAGAGGGGACGTAGTATAAATGGTTGACAATTAAATCAATCTCGTTTACAATCTTACAATACTAACAACTGTATCAATTAATTAATAATTTGGAGAATATAATGGATGGAGTATTTTACTTTAGATTCAGCTTTGAAGACGAAGTCAATGACGAAGTCAATGAAGATGGCGATTTTGATGTCGTCCATAATACCTGGGCTTTCGCCTTCGATCCCAATGTCTTGATCGCATTGCCGCCAGACGCGGGCGCCGAGACCGGCACCATAATAGATTTGATGGATAGTGAGGAGTATGAAAACGTCTGTGCGGACTTTGAAATTGCCTACGGCGTTCATGATTGGAATTCGGCCCCGCGAGACGGCGTCGAGGGTATTGGGTACTGTACATATGAAGTCAGTCGGCCTGATGCTCCGAAATGTGTTGAACAGTGGCGGCAGTGGTTTGTTGATAAATTAGGTGCCGCCAATGTCAGTACCCAGATCTACGATCTTGGTGCCCGGGATGTTAATGATGACCGCGATGCATTTGACCGAGTTCAAGAACTCAGCAAGAGTGCAGCATAAAAACAGATTTAGACGGTAATTTAATTTTGTTTATAATAACTCATATTACCATTTAGGAGAATTAAAATTAAAATCGGCTTATCATACTCTAGATGTTTGAGAGACATCATTGACGGTAAAGTAGACATCAATGATGTGTTGATTATTATCGCAGGCACAGACTTCAATCCACACATTGATATTGAGTGGGATAGCATTTGGAAATCATATCATAGTAGTCCATCAGTGTTTTCGTCATGGAATTACCCAGTATGGGGAAGTTGCGAAGATGCTGATGAGCAACGATTCAGAGATTTAACTATTGAGTTATATGATTCTGGACGTATTCATCAGCCGCGCAAGTTTGGATCACCTGCTGTACCCCAGCGTGCAACTTGGCTTGAAGCAATATTGCTCAGTAGTGAACTTGAAAATAATGCCGCAGCTAAAATAGCTTGGGAACATTTCCAAACGGTAGCTGGTCTTACCAACGTAACCATAGATCGAGATTACAAATGAACGAACGAATTAAAGAACTTGCCGCACAAGCTGGAGCCACTGTGAACGAACGTAGCGGATACACCGATTATGGCACTCTTGATCTTGATGTTGAAAAGTTCGCCCAGTTGATTGTTCGGGAATGTGCTAAGTTTCTGGATGAAAACTCCGGTGCTGATGAATGTGGGAATGTTTGGTACCCCGAACCAGAGGAATTACTCAAACACTTTGGAGCTGAATAATGTATTGTCCCAACTGCGGTAAGCAAAACATAGTGGCTGGTGATCCCAGTCCCAACGGTGGCGGTCTGTATGTAGCCGAGGAAATGGAGGGCTGTACAGAGTTCTACGATGATGCAGTTCCGTATCAGTGCCAGGATTGTTCAACAACCTTTTATATTGGCGGCGAAGAATGAAATACGATAAAGAATCTATTACTTTTTCTTGGTGGATTAACGCTGATGGTAGCCGCGGCTATCGATTTCGCGGCTTTGGTGAAATATACAGGAAATTCGCTCGTGAGTGGATTCCAACGAGTTCATATCGTGATATCAGTAATGATTACAGTAATGATTACCGTAATGATTTCCCCTGGCGCTTCTTTGTGTTTGATGATCCAGCAGATCACGATAGATTGGTACTGGATTTTCCAGGTAATGTTTATGAGGAATTTAATAAACATCCTAATTTAGTTGTATTTAAAGCCAAGGCTTTGCGAAAGTTCATAGCTGCGGGTGTAAGACGTGGTCTCACCATTTACGGTATGTCAATGCCAGGCGGTCGTTACTACTTGAGTAAGTCTGGTACCGTTGGTACTGAAAATCTAGGTAGAGTGTTTGAAATCGATGCAGTTGAAAATGTTGATTTTGTGGTAGTAAAG